>ERZ779621.5-NODE-5-length-227885-cov-37.068384_pt1 | contig 227885 bp, 214 predicted proteins | sample MGYA00514215_ERZ779621 | MGnify/ENA primary metagenome ERZ779621 (study PRJEB29562, sample SAMEA4376715) | mouse gut metagenome | isolation source: Cecum | study: EMG produced TPA metagenomics assembly of the A DSS colitis mouse model was used to assess the...
ATAGGTGTTGCTTACAGTTAAGATTATGCACCTCAACGCGCGGAACCGTACTCAACGCCTTTGCGGTACTTCTTGGCGTTTTTTCCTTTCATGTAGACGGCAATCCGCAGGATAACCGCCCCGGCAACGCCGATAAGAAAATCCTGTCCGTTAAGGCTTGGCATGGGATTTTCAAAAGCAGCGTTCACGCCCTCCATGATGTGTAGCAGCTTCCCGGAGAGGTCAGCCCCCGGAGAGAGCCGGAACGCTTCGCCAATCTTCATAAAGAGCCACACAAAGAGCAGGTACGGCGCATTGAGGATAAGCAGCTTTTTGATGTTTGGTTTCATCTTTCCCGCCCCCTGTCCTTGTTTTTCTCTTTCTGCCTGCTTTGGTTCATCTGCTTTGCCTTTTCCCGGAAGTTGGCTAACATTTTGCGAATGGACGGCTTTTTCTCTTTGTTTAGCTGCTTGGCGGCAAACTCCTTAAAGGCTTCCGTCATAACGTCCACGTCCCGCCCTTTGAAAAAGACAAGGTAGCGGGGCGGTTCTTCGCCTTTTACTTTCTTTAGGCTGTAATCAAGCCCGTATTTCTTGGCAATGGGTTCAAACGCCTTTATGTTAGCGTCCGTGATTTCCATACTGGAAACGCCCGTGTTCTGCTTCATAAGGTGCTTTAATGTCTGCTTGCCCTTGTATATCTTCGGTGCTTTGTGCTTCTTTGCGTCAAGCAGTTTTTTTATGGCTTTCTGTAAGACTTCGGCGGTCAGCTTCGCCGTCTTGATTGAGATAGCAACGGTCTTTTCGTTGATCTGCTCCTGCATGGGCTGTTGTCCCTCCTTTCTTGGGTCAGTGTAGGGCAGCCGCCCCGGTTATCTGTCATGCACACGCACACGCAAGCCGTCCAGTACGTCTGTCCTGATACCGACAAGATACCATTTCTGCCCGGCACTCATTTCAATGCGTGTCGGTTTCCATTTGCCGCCTGCGAATACGTCAAAACATTCGCCGCAATGCAAGCCGCCGTTATAGTCGTCCAGTCCAAAGCGAATATCATAGCGTCCGCTTTCCCTGTCAAAAATCAATGCCCCCTGTTTCATAAGGTGTCGTCCTCCCTTTCCTGTGATAAAAATACGCCGCTTGCCATATCGTGGGCGACAAGGGCGGTGTAATAGCTGTCAATGGTGTTTGGTGCGTTAAAAAGAACCGCAAGCAGATACTTCTTGATGTTGCGTATCTTGGTTGTGTTTTGGTGCATACAGTCAATCACAAACTGGATATGGCTGCTGTTTAATTTCATAAACTTAGACTTCACAAGCTCGGCGGGGTAGTCGTCCCCGGCAATGCGTATCACTTTGCGGCGGGTGCAGACGGTTTCAAGCATGAGCGAAACAATCTCGTCAAGCATACCCCTGTCAATGTTTTTGTCCTGTATCAGATAGCGGTATTCGATATTGTCCTTTATGACTTCCTCATAAGTCCGTACTGCGTCCATGTTTGTGTTGCCGTTTCCTTTCCGTTCCTGCGGCTGTGCCGCTTCCCCTTTGGAAAGGGTGGAAAGGATAGGAATGGAATGGGTATTTAATAAATCCGTATTTGATAATTCTTTACTTGATAGTTCTTTATTTAATTGCGTTGGATTTTCCTGCATAGGGTTTTCCAATGTTGGATTTTCCGATATAGGCTTGTCCTGTGTTGGATTTTCCAATGTAGGTTTAGGCGGTACTGGAAATTCATGTATCACATAATCAGCCGCCCCCAACTGTCCTTTTTCGTTCCGTACTCTTGTACGGGTCACATATCCTGCCCGTTCCAGTTCCCGTATTGCTTCCCGGATAGCGTCTATGCCCTCACGGTTGATTTGGGAAAGCCCCTTTAGGGTGTAGTCCCATTCTTCGGGCAGCGATAGCATTTGTGAAAGCAGTCCCTTTGATTTTAGGGAGAGGTCAGCATTGCGTAGGTGGTGGTTTGACATAACGGTGTAGTCCCTGTTTTTTTCCACTCGGAATACTGCCATGTAATCAGCCCCTTTCATCAGCCCGGACAATGAAAAACGCCCGTTCCGTGTGGAAAAGGCGTTTATCATGTGGTTATAGGGCTTCGTGTTTAGTTTTCGTGTTTGTTAAAAGCCTTGTTTTATGCGGTGTTGCGGCGGTTGTCTATAAATACTTGCCCCGAATGGTACCGGAAAGACAACGCTGATGCGGATGATGTGTGCCATTTTAGAATCCACATCCGGAGAGGTGTTTTGGGATGGAAAGGAAGTAACCTCCATGGGTGCTGACTATAGAAATGTATTGGGGTATCTTCCGCAGGATTTCGGATATTATCCGGGCTATACTGCACAGGAATTCTTGATGTATATTTCTGCCCTTAAGGGGATACCAAAGAGCATTGCCAGAAAACGAACAGTAGAATTATTGGAAGAAACAGGCCTGGGCGATGTTGCTCATTAGAAATTAAAGACTTTTTCCGGCGGCATGAAGCAGAGGGTAGGAATCGCACAGGCATTACTTAATCATCCGGAAATCCTGATCCTGGACGAGCCGACGGCCGGATCAGATCCGAAAGAAAGAGTGCGTTTCCGCAATCTGCTTTCCGATTATGCCGGGGATAAAATTGTTACCGGTCTGGCTTTTACAGCGGAATTATTTGCAGTCATTGCAATTTGTGATATTGTATCGCAGCTTTTCTTTATGGGAACTACAGGATGGGATATGCCGGTGCAGATGCTTAAGCTGACTGCAATTTCACCCATGAATATGCTACAGGCAGAAATTTATGAATGGACATTTACACTACTTGGAATGGTCGGATTTGCCGGGATTGTCATGCTGATATCTTCGGCCGTAAAAAACAACGTACTCGCATTGATTCTTAGTCTTGCAGTTGTATATATCCCAACGGTAATCGATCCGTATCTTCCTTTCGGATTGCAGAAAGCGCTGAGTTTCATTCCGTTAGTGGGAAGTGGGACTGACATTTTCCGGACATATACGTTTCATATCTTTGGATAATATATCTGGTCGCCATATCTGGTCATTATCGTTCCTGTGCTGATTGGTATTGTGTGTATGCCGATTGCCATAAAGAAATGGTCAGGAATGATTAAGGTATAGAAAATGTATGAGGAAACAAAAATCCCCGGTGAATTTTTCTCACCGGGGTCTCCAAGCTGGGCTACAAGGATTCGAACCTTGAAATGACGGAGTCAGAGTCCGTTGCCTTACCGTTTGGCGATAGCCCATCAACAATTAACGATTATAAAGGAAAAGAGCCTGTTTGGCAAGCCCTTTTCCTTAAATTTTTGAAAAAAATTTTTCAACGGTTTTCTATGTCTTCTAAATTTCAAACATCAGCTCGCCGTAAGTAGGGATTGGCCAGTATTCTTTATCCACGATCATCTCCAGTTCATCCGCAGGCTGACGAAGCTCTTCCATAATGACCTTAACCGTATCTTTATAGAAAAATGCCTGTGCTTTCGCATCTTCCATGGCAGAAGCTTCTTTCTCCGCCTTCTCAAGCTTGTGCAGAGCTGCCTGCATAGCCGCCAGCTTCTCGCCCACTACCATCAGCAGTTCATCCTGGGTCGTCGCATCCGCTCCTGCCATCTTCACGGCATTTACCGTATCCGCAAGAGCCTTGGTATATCTGATGACTGCCGGAACAATCTGTTTGCCTGCCATGTCTATCATGGTAAGCGCCTCAATATTAATGGTTTTTGCATAGGTCTCATAGATAATCTCTTCGCGGGATTCCAGTTCCACTTTTGTAAAGATGCCGAACTTTTCAAACAGTTTCACAGCCTTATCGGTCGTAATCGTACCTGCTGCCTCAATCATGGATTTGATGTTGGGAAGTCCTCTCCTTTCCGCCTCTTCTACCCATTCCTCAGAGTAGCCGTTACCATTGAAGATAATTCTCTGGTATTTAGTCATATATTCTTTGATCAGATCATGAATCGCCAGTTCCTTGTCCTCAGCCTTCTCCAGAATATCGGCCGCCTCACAGAAAGCCTCCGCCACAATGGCATTGAGCGTGGTGTTAGGACTTGCAATGGAATCTGCGGAACCCACCATACGGAACTCAAACTTATTACCGGTGAAAGCAAAAGGTGATGTCCTGTTACGGTCTGTAGCGTCTTTCTGGAAATCCGGCAGAGTCTTAACGCCCGTTAAGAGGATGCCGCCCTCTTTGACAGAGGTTGCCTCGCCTGTCTCGATCAACTGTCTCACCACATCTTCCAGCTGTTCCCCTAAGAAAATGGAAATAATCGCCGGCGGTGCCTCGTTGGCACCCAGTCTGTGATCGTTACCCACATCGGATGCAGACTGTCTGAGAAGATCCGCATGGGTATCCACTGCTTTCATAATACATGCCAACACCAGAAGGAACTGCACATTTTCGTTGGGTGTATCGCCGGGATCCAACAGGTTCACCCCATTGTCAGTGGTAATCGACCAGTTATTGTGTTTACCGGAACCGTTCACACCCGCATAGGGTTTCTCATGCAACAGGCATCTCATGTTGTGGTGTACTGCAACCCGTTTCATGGTCTCCATAACAATCTGGTTATGATCTACCGCAATATTGGCTGTCTCATATATGGGCGCCAGTTCATGCTGTGCGGGCGCCACTTCGTTATGCTGTGTCTTCGCGGTCACACCCAGTTTCCACAACTCTTCATTCAGGTCTCTCATATATGCACCGACGCGCTCTCTGATAACGCCAAAATAATGATCCTCCATCTCCTGACCCTTGGGCGCCGGTGCCCCGAACAAGGTACGGCCCGCAAACATCAGATCAGTTCTCTTCATATATAAATCTTTATCTACCAGGAAGTATTCCTGTTCCGGTCCCACTGATGCAACCACCTTGGTAGCCTCTGTGTTGCCAAACAATTTCACGATACGAAGCGCCTGGTCACTGAGTGCCTCCATGGAACGTAAAAGAGGAGTCTTTTTATCCAGCGCCTCTCCTGTATAGGAGCAAAATGCAGTAGGGATACAGAGAATCTTACCGCATCCCGAGTCCTTAATAAATGCAGGGGAAGTAATATCCCATGCGGTATATCCTCTGGCCTCGAAGGTTGCCCTTAACCCTCCTGAGGGGAAAGAAGAGGCATCCGGCTCACCCTTGATCAGCTCTTTACCGGAAAAATCCGTCATCATCTTACCCGTCTCATCGGGATGTGCCACAAAGGCGTCATGTTTCTCCGCCGTGATACCGGTTAACGGCTGGAACCAATGGGTATAATGAGTAGCCCCCTTCTCCACGGCCCAGTCCTTCATCGCCTTCGCAACCACATTCGCGGTATCCATTGACAGCTCACCGCCGCGATTCATTACGTTTACCACTTCTTTGTACACATTCTTCGGCAGACGCTCCTTCATCTTGCCAAGCGTAAATACATCCTGCCCGAAAATCTCTTCCACATTAAATACACCGCTCATTTTTTCTCCTCCTCGATAAAAAAATGCTCCAAAAATAAATCTTTTTGGAACATCATTGTTCTGGATACCTGTATACAACCTTTTCTATAAAGATACTCTAAAACTTTTTTAATTGCAATACCCAATTTGCATTTTCGTCTATTTTATAGAAAAATATAAAACTTTGAAAAATCTGTTGTCTAAATTACACAATCCCTGACTTTATCCCGATTGTCATCCTCCCGTTTTATCTTCCCATGGTATTTTCCGGTTCATAGGTACAAAACCACACGCTGTCCACGATCTTGCGCGTATGGTTATTATAGACAATGACATTCAGTCCGCTCTGATTCTTGGAGAATTCTTCCCCGCCAATCTGCACGGAAGCGAGCCCGTTACCCTCACCATCCCTGGTGCTGAAGGCATACAGCGGCATATATCCGCCCTGGATTGCTCCCCGGTACTCCACCGGTTCAAAAGATGCTTCCTCCAACAGTACCTTGCCGTCCGAAATCACCGCCAGATAATTGCAGCCCTCCTGGCCGGCCAGGTCTGCGGACAGGCCGAGTCCTCTTAAGATCTCAAGTGTGGATTCTCTCAAAGCCCCGGTAAATTCATCCTTGGAAGCAAGAATGACCGCATACTGGTCATGATCAAGCGCTGACAGATAGGCGTCAATATCCCCGGTATGATCCAGGCTGCACTGATCCATGATGAAGGCATAATCTTCCCTGCTGTCTTCCCACTGACGGTGGGTTCTGCCCTCTATGCCAAACTGTTCCTGAAGAACCGCCCCCATATAATCGGTCACCTTTACCGCACCCCAGATATTGGGATGGCCGTCATCACAGTTATCCACTGCGATCTGGTAACCCATCTGCTGATAAACATTCTGCTCATTAAAGCTGATAAAAGTAAGCCCCTTCTCATCCGCATAAGCCTGTACGGCATTACACTTCGTAAGGTCTGCCGCCATAGCCGGCGTTATGGTCAATATCAGGGTAATATCATTTTCCCGGCACAGTTCGTTGATCTTATCCAGATATTCCAGCATCAACGGCGCCATCTCGGCACACGCATCCGTCTCCCCGGTATCATGAGGCACAAATCCCTCCCCGGCCTCTCCCAGGTAAAAATACAGGGGGGCAAATCCTTTTAACCCTGACCTGCCCGCCATCTCTCTATAAATATAGTCATTCCTGTCCAGATTCTCCCATCTGGTATGGTAACGCACATTGGGGAAATAATAACTCCACACATCCTGTTTCTCATCCACCGCACAGATGGTCTTAACGGCCTCCGCTTTAACCGGGGACCATTTCATGAAATCAAAAGCTTTGCGGGTATAGCTTTCTTCCGTATTCAAAGGTTCGTCAACCATATAGGGGAAACAGAAATAGCACTCCAGAACCACCGCTTTGGGAGACTGATATCGCAGGGCCTCCTTAAGCCAGTAATAAGACGTCACCATCCCCTGCTGCTCACAACCCAGGTTATAACTGGTGATGCCATATTGATTGTATAATTCCTGCGGCAGAAAGGATGTCACCCCGTGACTGCTCCCTAAGAAAAGCACATCCGCCGTGTTCTTTTCCAGCTCATAAAATCCTGCATAGGTGGTGGTCGTAGGCCAGTCAATATCGGTAAAAAACTTAGGCGTGATCAATCTGGTATAGACATGGAAACAGACGGCAAATACCGCAAGAAACCCGATTACCCTGAGTACAAATCCTTTGTTCTTCATAGCCTAAAATCCCCCGTATATAAATGCCTGCGAATCATATCCCATCCCGTAGGCTCCATAAGTCATGATTCCGAAAATGACCACCAGATACAGTGCCCATCTTATATAGAATGGCTGTCTGAAGATTACCTCCGAAAATGCCACCCCTTTTTCCTGCTTCATGCTGACCAGCCAAAGCAGCAGAATGGAAACCATCAGCACCAGCCATTCCTTCCAGTCAAGTCCCAGGGACAGCAGCGCATCATTGGTAAATATCCACACATTCCTGACACGGAACATACTGCCTATCATCTGCAAACCTGTCCGCAGGTTTTCGGCCCGAAAGATAATCCATGCCACCATCACACACAAGAAAGTCCATATTCTCCGTATCCATATTTTGACTTCCATAGCCTCGTCAAGCTTTAAGAGCCCGGCCGCCCGACGCTGTAGGTTCGCAGTCAGTTGTCCTGCAATCTGATAGGCGGCATGCAGCAGTCCCCAGACCACAAACCGCAGTCCGGCACCATGCCAGATCCCACTGACCGCAAATGTGAGGATCAGGTTGATAAAAGTCCTGATCCGGCCTTTGCGGCTGCCTCCCAACGGGATATAGATATAGTCCTTAAGCCATTCACTCAAAGACATATGCCATCTGTGCCAGAAGTCCTTCACCGAGACTGCCAGATATGGGTGGCAGAAGTTGTCCGCCAACTCAATGCCAAACAGATTCGAGACGCCCTTGGAAATGGAAATACAGGCCGCAAAATCCGCATATAGCTGTATGCTGTATAATACACCGGCAACCAGAACATAGCAGCCCACATACTGATGCGGTAGATCAAATATCTCGTCCACCACCACGGCTGCTCTGTCCGCAATCATCAGTTTCAGGAAAAAACCCCATAAAATCCTGTAGAATCCCCGCACAACTGTTTTTTCACAGAACGCATGTCCGGTGTACAGCTGTCCGGCGAGTCTGTCATAACGGGGGATGGGGCCCTGCACAATCTGCGGAAAAAACAGCACATACAGGGCAAATTTAGCAGGATTTGTCTGTGCCTCGATCCTGCCCATATAAATATCAGCAAGGTAGGAAATGATTTGCAGTGTATAGAAAGAAATGCCTAACGGCACAATCCATGAGACGGCATCTTTATGCAGTAAGACTTCCAGAACATAATTACCGTTTTTCACACAAAACCACGGAAGAATCATCAGCACCACCGCAGCTGCCAGTATGATTCTGTTCTTCCTCTTCTGAAGCAGCAGCCCGGTACCGTAAGCCAAGGCAATGGTAACCAGAATCACCGGCATCCCGGTCCCTGTATCGAGTGCCTTCCAGTAAAAGAATATACTGCCTCCCAGCAGAACAAGCCATCTGTACTTTAAGGGAAGCACATAATACAGCAGTAAGGCCGCCAGAACAAATATGTAAAATGCAATCGACATGTAGGTCATATGTTTTCTTCCAATCTGTGGTTTCTCTTCTGTATCCTGTCACTATCCTCTATTGCAAAACCCTGCACCGCAGGATATCATAGGTTTCCGGTGTCTCGCTCAGCTTCACATCAATCACCTGTTTCGAGTGCGGACATGACGCAACCGCCTGCCCCTGCTCATCGTACATGGCAAGCACCCTCACAGGAACATTAGTGCCGTCCGGCTTCATAATCTCAATTTCGTCTCCCACACAGAACTTATTGCGCTGTTCAATGCGGGCACAGAGTCCGGAGAAATCTCCCCCGTCCGGTTTCCTTCCCGCATCCGGCTCCGGAACCAGGCTGCCCACAATACCCAGATAGGTATATTCATTGACATAGGTACTATTATCATAAATCTGCGTATTCTCATCTGTCTTTCCAAAATAGAACCCTGTGGTAAACTGGCGATATGTGCACTTGGCTATCTCCTCAAGATACCAGTCCATATTCGCCCGGTACTTCTCTTCTGATGCAAGACAGTCGTCAATCGCCCTCCGGTAGGTGCGCGCCACGGCCGCCACATAGAGCGCTGTCTTCATCCGCCCTTCTATCTTGAAGCTGTCAATACCCGCATCGATCAACTCCGGAATATGCCCGATCATACACAGGTCTTTGGAATTGAAAATATAAGTTCCCCGCTCATTCTCGTAGACGGGCAGATACTCTCCCGGCCTTGTCTCTTCCACCACCGCATACTTCCAGCGGCAGGGGTGGGTGCAGGCTCCATGGTTGGCATCTCTGCCTGTAAAATAATTGCTCAGAAGACATCTGCCTGAATAGGAAATACACATGGCTCCGTGAATGAAGCTCTCTATCTCCATCTCTTCCGGAATCTGTGCCCTGATCTCCTTAATTTCCTGCAAAGACAGTTCCCTGGCGGAGACCACACGCTTTGCCCCCTGATTATACCAGAACCGGTAGGTCATATAGTTGGTATTATTTGCCTGAGTGGAGATATGGATATCTATCTCAGGACAGATTTCCCGCGCCAGCATAAACATACCCGGATCTGCAATGATAAGCGCATCCGGCGCAAGCGCTCTTAATTCCTGAAAGTATGCCCTTGCACCTTCCAGATCATAATTATGAGCCAGGATATTGGCCGTCACATGCACCCGTACGCCTCTCTCATGCGCAAACGCAATGCCCTGTGCCATCTCCTCCATGGTAAAGTTCTTCGCCTTGGCCCGGAGTCCGAACGCCTCTCCGCCGATATAAACCGCATCCGCCCCAAAAACAACCGCTGTCTTTAACACCTCAAGGCTACTGGCCGGGACCAGCAATTCAGGTCTCTTCCTCATGATAATCCCCATTCCGGAGCGTTTCTGATAACTCTCCTGTCACTTTTTGACACTCACCGTCACACCATCCCCCACCGGCAGTATCACCGACTCCAATTGCGCATGGTGTTTGACTTCATACAGATACTCGCGCATCCTGCTGTGTATCGTCCTGTTTCTTCTTGTCACCGCGAACCTTGATTCTATCACATCTCCATCCTGAAGCACATTATCAGAAAGCAGAATACCATCCTTAGCAAGCAGTCTCACCACATCAGGCAGGAAATTGATATACTGTCCCTTGGCTGCATCCATAAAGATAAAGTCATAGGATCCCGTGAGTTCTTTGAGAATATCCGCTGCATCACCGCAAAGCAGTGTAATGTCCCGCTCCCTGCCTGCCCGTCTGAAATTCTCTCTGGCAACAGGAATCCTTTTCTCATAATTCTCTATGGTCGTGATCCGGCACCCCTTCGGCCCATACTCACTCATCAATAACGCAGAAAAACCAATGGCACATCCGACCTCCAGAATCGACATCGGTTTGCGCACCGCAAGCAGGAACTTGATGAGCCCCTGGGTCTGGGTGCGTATGATCGGCACATTGGTTTGTCTTGCTTCACGTTCTATCTGCTCTAAAAGAGGGGTATTGCCGGGCTCCAGCGAATCAATAAATGCGCTCATGCGCTCGTCTGTTATCATGGCATATGCTCCTCCTGCTGTGTAATATCTTCCGGCTACTCCTCTTCATCCTCTCCGGATTCAGAATCGTCTTCTTCCTGTTCCCCGCCTTCTTCCGGCACCGAATCATTACTGATTCCTGTGATTTCCTCAATACTAGGCACGCTGGTTCCCGGCAATTCTTCCATTTCCTCTGGCGCTGTAGCCATCACCGAAAGCATTTCCTCACCGGTCATGGAAGTATTCAGATCATATATTCCCGGCTGAATCTTATCGTGATTCTCCGATACCAGTTCCTGGATCACAAATAAATTGGCATCCCGGATCAGTCCCTTTTCCTGAAGCATCTGCCCGATCTCTTTGACAGAGGATGTCTCTTCCACATAGATGCTGATGGTTCTGCCTTCTCCCACCGTCATCGGTTCTTCCGCAAACACCCTGTACCCATAATCATAAGCTTTTGTGGCTGTCTTAAATACAAACATGACGATAAAGACAAATACCACTATTTTCACAATAAGCTCTACGACGCCCCCGATAATCTCTCCTATTTTCATACGACTCTCCATTCCTCTCTCACAGATCAAAGTTCAAAATCTATGGCCTGCGCAAGAAGCAGATCCACCTCCTGCATCAACCGGCAGAAAGACAGCTCCGCCCGCAGAAAATCATCCACCAGAGGATTCTCCCTGAATTTCTCATATTCTTTCTCAAAGGCATCCATACGGTCAAATAAATCCTCACCGTCCGTCTCATTCTGAAGTTCAAAATTACGCTGCCGGAATTCATTTACTTTATCATATAATTCCGGCTGCTTCTTGATCTTCTCTCTCTGATACAGATACTCTTTATAAGTATCCGATGCCATAATCTTATCTGCAAACTCCTTGATAGCCTCTTTCATCTCGCTGTCTGACATGCTGATTCCTCCTTAAAGTACATTGCCCCAATCTGGTCTCTTCTATACTTCCATGATAATCGGCAGTATCATCGGCCGTCTCTTTGTCTTCTTCCAGACAAAATCACTGAGCACATCCTTGATCGTACCCTTAAGTTTGCCCCAGTCTGTCTTGCCTCTGTCCAGACAATCCTGCACTGCCTCGTCCACCAACAGCCGTGCCTCATCCAGAAGTTCGTCGGACTCTCTCACATAAACAAATCCTCTGGATACGATATCCGGGCCGGACACCAGCTGATCGCTGTGAGAATCCAGCGCCAATACCACGATCAGGATGCCGTCCTCGGCCAGATGCTGTCTGTCACGCAGCACCACATTACCCACATCGCCAACACCCAGACCATCTACCAGAATCGCACCCACCGGCACCTTCCCGGTCACTTCAGCCCTGTTGTCGTCCATTTCCAGCACATCGCCGGACTGTAACATAAAAATATTCTCTTTGGCAATGCCCAGCTGTGCCGCAATCTTAGCCTGCGCTTTCCTGTGTTTATATTCGCCATGAACCGGAATCGCATACCTGGGCTTAACCAGAGAGTAGATCAGTTTAATCTCCTCCTGACAGGCATGCCCCGACACATGCACATCCTGGAAAATCACATCCGCACCTTTCATTTGCAGCTCATTGATCACGTTGGTGACCGCTTTTTCATTCCCCGGTATGGGATGTGAGGAAAAGATAACGGTATCGCCCGGCATAATGGATATCTTCTTATGGTTATTGCCCGCCATACGGCTGAGCGCTGCCATACTCTCTCCCTGGCTTCCGGTCGTAATGATGACAGTCTTCTCGGGAGGATAGTTCTTCAGTTCCTCCACATCTATCAATGTTCTGTCCGGTATCTGTAAATAACCCAGTTTCGAGGCAGTGTCTATGATATTGACCATACTCCTGCCTTCCACCACCACTTTGCGGTCAAACTTATCCGCCGTGTTAATGATCTGCCGCACTCTGTCCACATTGGACGCAAAAGTAGCAATCAGAATACGGGTATCCTTATGCTCCAGAAAAAGAGAATCAAAAGTGTGTCCCACAGTCTTTTCAGAAGGCGTAAATCCCAGCCGCTCCGCATTGGTGGAATCACACATCAGCGCCAGCACACCCTTCCTGCCAATCTCCGCAAACCTCTGCAAATCAATGGCATCGCCGAACACCGGCGTATAGTCTACCTTAAAGTCTCCAGTATGCACCACCACGCCTGCCGGTGAGTAAATTGCCAGAGCTGCCGCATCCACAATACTGTGATTGGTCTTGATAAATTCAATTCTGAACTGTCCCAGATTGACAGACTGTCCAAACTTTACCACCTTCCGTTTGGTGGTTCCCATGAGTTCATGCTCCGTGAGCTTATTCTCTATAATCCCCATGGTCAGTTTCGTTGCATAGATGGGTACATTTAACTCTTTCAAAACATAAGGCAGTGCCCCGATATGATCCTCATGTCCATGGGTAATAATAAAACCTTTTACTTTATCCGAATTGTCTTTTAAATACGTAATATCAGGGATTACCAGATCGATTCCCAGCATTTCGTCCTCCGGGAATGACAGACCGCAATCCACCACAATAATGCTATCCTCATACTCAAAGGCAGTGATATTAAGCCCAATCTGCTCAAGTCCGCCTAGTGGGATAACTTTCAGCTTACCAGCTGATCTTCCTTCTTCAATTTTCTTCAAAAAAACTTCCCTCCATCAAATATTATAATAACTCTACATCGTCCAGCATATTTTCAAATACAGCTGCCACTGCATTTAATTCCTCGTCGTCCGTCACGATCTCATATACCGCTTCTTCCTCTTCCATCGAAGACATATCGCGCATGATAAGCGCCTCGCCGTCTTCTTTCTCGGAATCTGTCACCAGAAGGTAATCCACGCCGCCAAGCCTGGTCTGCTCTAGCACATAAAATGCGACAGGGTCTTCTCCTTCCCGCATAAAAATAATCTTTTCCACGCTACTTGTTCTCCTTACCGGCAAGATAGTCCAGATATCCTTGCAGAATCAGTACTGCTGCGATCTTATCCACATAATCTTTGCGATATTCCCTGCGGATTCCTGCCTCCATCATCGCCTTATCCGCCGCCACCGTAGTGAGCCGTTCGTCCCACATCACCACCGGAAGGCCGGTTCTTCTTTCCAGCTTGTCCTGAAATTCCAAAGACAGGGCTGCCCTCTCACCCAGCGTATCATTCATATTCTTCGGTAATCCCAACACGATCTTTGTAACCTCGTACTCCACAATCAGCTCCTCAATACGGGCTAGTGTCTGCCGCAGTTTGTTTTCATCTTTTCGCCTGATGATCTCAATTCCCTGCGCCGTAATCAGCAGCGGGTCGCTGATCGCCACGCCCACTGTTTTAGAGCCAAAATCCAATCCCATGATTCTCATCTGCCGTTATCTCTCTTTGTAATTGACCAAAACAGTCAATTCACTGTCCTTTCACAATAGAGTTCTTGATGTACTCTACCAGCATTTCTTCCACCAGCTCATCGCGCTCAACTTTCATGATCAGACTGCGGGCGCTCTTATGACTCGTAATATAAGTGGGGTCTCCGGACATAATATACCCCACAATCTGGTTGACCGGATTGTATCCCTTCTCTGTCAGTGCTTCGTACACCGTAGACAGCACCAGTTTTACCCCTGTCTCCGGCTCAGTCTCTACCGTAAAAAATTGTGTATTCTCTAAATCCTGCATCGTTTCACGCCCTTATCTATTGTCTCAATTTGATTTTATCCCTATTATTACCATAATACTCTATCATCACACAAAATTCAATCACAAAGTCTGGTTATGCCCGAAAACGGCCCGGAGCCACTCTCAAAACACCGTCCGCAAAATCAACCAAACAACATGATATCCTCTTCCAAAAAACCAGTGATTTTTCCTTTGACAATGGTGTTATGCAGATCCTCACCATCCTTTGCAGGCTCTGCCGCCCGGATATACTGCGTGGTGTGTCCTATCCAATAAGTCCGGCCGTTTATCACCTGCTTGTCTTCCCACAGCACTTCCACTTCCCGGCCCACGAAACCAGCCCGGTAAGCATGGGACATCCGGCGCTCCGCTTCCATGAGAATGGCACTGCGTCCGGCTTTCTCCGCTTCCGTAAGCTGCCCTTCCATTGCGGCCGCCCGGGTTCCCTGACGCCTGGAATATTTGAAAATATGCATCTCAAAAAACTTCACCCGATGCAGAAACGCTTCCGTCTCCCGAAATTCTTCCTGGGTCTCCCCCGGAAATCCCACAATCACATCTGTGGTGATTGCCGGATCTTCATAGTATTGTCTCAGATACTCCACCGCCCGGAAATACTCCTCACAATCATAGCGTCTGTTCATCCTGCGAAGAACCGTATCACTGCCGCTTTGCAGGGAAAGGTGGAAATGCGGACAGATTTTGGGTAACTGGCTTATCTTCCCCGCAAACTCCTCCGTCACAATGCGCGGTTCCAGAGATCCTAACCTGATTCTTCTGATGCCTTCTATCTCATGCAGTCCGGACAGCAGCGCCGGCAGCTCACAGCCGCCCCTGTCCGTTCCATAGGAGCTGATGTGGATACCCGTCAGCACAATCTCCTGATATCCTTTTTCGGCAATACCTTTCACTTCCTTTAGGATATCCTCCTCCCTGCGGCTCCTGACCCGTCCTCTGGCGTAGGGAATAATACAGTAGGAGCAAAACTGATTACAGCCATCCTGAATCTTAATATAAGCCCGGGTATGTTCCGCGGTTTTTTCAAGCTTCATCTCTTCATACTCGCAGGGCTGATTCACATCAATCACATCACAGACCGTCCGCCCCATCTTCTTCTGCCGGGCCAGATAATCCTCCAAAATACTGACCAGATCTTTCTTGCGGTTATTGCCAATGGCAAGATCCACGCTGCCGTCCTTCTCGATCGTATCCTTCCCGGTCTGCACATAGCACCCCACAGCCACCACCACAGCCTGAGGATTCAGTTTCCGCGCGCGGTGAATCATCTGCCGGCTTTTTCTGTCCGCAATATTGGTGACAGTACAGGTGTTTATGATATAAATGTCTGCCAGTTCATCAAATGATACAATTTTGTATCCCTTTTCTTGTAACATTTGTTGCATAACATCTAACTCGTAACTATTCACCTTACACCCCAGATTATGTAATGCTACACTTTTCATAGTAATCCCCACGTTTTTTGTGTTGTTTTAGCATTGACTTTTATACTTCCAGCATTTAGTATTATAGCAGATAGCATAAAAGCAAAGGAGGTAATTCTCAAATGAAAACAATCCAGATTTCACTCAATTCTATTGATAAGGTTAAATCATTTGTAAACGATATCACAAAATTTGATTATGATTTCGACTTGGTATCCGGCAGATATGTGATCGATGCCAAATCCATCATGGGTATCTTCAGTTTAGATTTATCCAAACCCATTGACCTCAATATCCATGCTGAGGACGGTACTGATGAAGTGATGGAAGCTCTGAAGCCTTACATCATGTAATCATTCCTTATCAAAAGGAAACGGAGAATCACTTGCGCAGTGTAAGTGGTTCTTTTTTGTTGTCTGTCCCGCCGGCCCTGTCCTGCATATCTCACTGGCGGACAATAATCAGTTCCTCCTGCGCAACCGCCTTTTCCACCAGTTCCTCTATTCTCTCATGTAGATTCTGCTCATGTTTTCTGATAATATTCAGATTGGGCTTGGTAACCGGATGCTTTGCTACAAAAATAGTACAACAGTCTTCATAGGGAAGAATGGATGTCTCATAGGTGTCAATCTTCTCGGATATCTCCACAATCTCCATCTTATCAAAACCGATCAAAGGCCTGTAAACCGGCATGGTACAGACTTCATTGGTGGCCGCAAGACTGTGCATGGTCTGGGATGCCACCTGACCGATACTCTCTCCGGTAATCAGTCCCAGACATTCCGACTGTCTGGCAATATGCTCCGCAATACGCATCATATAACGGCGCATAATAATCGTCAGCTCATCATGTGGACATTTGTCATAGATATAGAGCTGAATATCTGTAAAGTTGATGACATGCAGATAAATCGGTCCTGTATAAGCAGAAACCTTACGTGCCAAATCCACCACTTTCTGTTTCGCCCGCTCACTGGTATACGGCGGGGCATGAAAATATACCGCATCAATCTTAACACCGCGCTTTGCAATCATCCAGCCGGCCACCGGGGAATCAATGCCGCCCGAAAGTAAGAGCATCGCCTTGCCTCCCGTACCCACAGGCATACCGCCTGGCCCGGGTATGATTTCGGAATAGAGATAAATCATATCCCGAACCTCCACATTGAGAAGAATATCCGGTTTGTGTACATCCACGCTCATCTCCGGATAGGCATCCAGCACAATACCGCCCAGTTCCCTGTTGATTTCCATGGAATCCAGAGGATAATTCTTGCGTGCCCGTCTGGCTGCTATTTTGAAAGTCTTATGCTTGTCCGGATATACATCGTCTATATAACGGATGACAGCTTCCCCCAACTTTTCAAAGCCCTCATCCTCCACATGCACCACCGGACATATCCCGGAAATTCCGAACACTTTCTGTAAGTTGTCCACCGTCTCATCATAGTCAAATTCTGTGAGCGCATCCACATAAATACGGCCGTCCGTTCTGCGCACGGCAAACTCGCCCTCTGACTTTTTAAGAGCATATTTAATCTGTTTGACCAGTGCTTCCTCAAACAGATACCGGTTTTTCCCCTTTACCCCAATCTCGGCGTACTTAATCAAAAATGACTTGTACATGTTATCTCCCATCTTCCATAATATGATTCTTTATGGCGGCACGGGTGGATTGCTCTCTGCCGTCCCGCCATCCTGATTTTATCGCAACAGTATCATCTCATAGGATACGGACAGTTGTCAGTGCCTTGTATACTTTCTCAGCATGGGCACCATCTCACATAAAGCCTGCACCGTATACTCAATTTCCTCCCTAGTGGTAAATACCGAAAGGCTGAAGCGGATTGTCGCATCCAGAAGCTCCTTCTCCACGCCGATAGCCTTTAACGTTGCGGAAGGCTGTGGCTTATGCGCAGAGCAGGCACTTCCCGCAGACACATAAATCCCCCGCTCCTCCAAGGCATGCAAAAGCACTTCACTGCGGACTCCCCGTACGGAAAGGCTCACGATATGCGCAGCGCCCTCCCTGCCCGGACAGCCATTTATTATCACGCCTTCTATATGGCTTACGCCATTTATCAGCATATCACGCAGTCCATACATTCTCTCCATATCGCTGTCCAGATTCTGGTATACCATCTGTGCCGCCATGGCCATTCCGGCTATACCGGCAACATTCTCCGTACCGGACCGCATACCTTTCTGCTGACCGCCGCCATACATGATAGGGTTTACCTTTGCTCCCTCTCTCAGATAAAGGAAGCCAATGCCCTTGGGCCCATGTATCTTATGGGCACTGACGGATAACATATCAATCTGCATTTTTTTCGGATAGATACGGAATTTGCCGAAGCCCTGCACAGCATCCACATGAAACAGTGTCTGGGGATTACATCTCTTAATCAATGCCCCCGCCTCCGCAATGGGCTGCAGGCTCCCTATCTCATTGTTTGTGTGCATGATCGATACCAGTATCGTATCCGGTCTGATGGCACGCTCCAGATCCTCCAGCCGTATTCTGCCTTCCCTGTCTACCGGAAGATAAGTCACTTCAAATCCCTGGTTTTGCAGATACGCCATGGGCTGCAAGACTGCCGGATGTTCAATTCGCGTGGTAATCAGATGACGGCCTCTTCTATGATTTGCCATTGCCGTGCCGATCAGTGCAATATTATCAGATTCCGTTCCTCCTGAGGTGAACAGTATCTCCTTCTCATTCACTTTTAATATTTTTGCAAGTGTCTCTCTGGCATCTCTTACGTACTGCTCTGCTTCCACGCCTTTATGGTGCATACTGGAAGGGTTGCCGTAATGTTCACACAGGATCTTGTGCGTCAGCTGCGCAACCTCGTCAAAACATCTGGTGGTCGCAGAATTATCCAAATACACTTCCATCCTAGCCGTTCCTTTCTCTCAGATTTCATATTCTTCGGAAGTTTTGTCACAGACAAAATTTAGGAATATTCTTCTCTTCATACTTATATACTATACTATGTGTCTTTTTAGGGAAGGTCACTCATGATTCCTATCCTTCCAGATGATACATCAGCCAGGACAATACCGCAAGCCCCGCCGTTTCTGTTCTGAGAATCCTTCTGCCCAGTGTAACAGGCTCTATTCCGGCCGCCAGCGCCGCCTGGATCTCACTCTCTTCAAATCCCCCTTCGGGCCCGATAAAAACAGCTATACGCTGCCCCGGTTCCACCGCCTCTATCAAGGACCTGGTATGAGACATATCCTTAGCCAGTTCATAGGGAATCAGTCTGACATCCATATCCCTGGCTGTTTCCACCGCTTCCCGAAAAGAAACCGGCGCATGAACCACCGGTATCACACCCCGTCTGCTCTGTTTGGCCGCAGCCTCACTGATCCCCTGCCACCTGTTCACCTTGCCGGCCGCTTTTTTCTCGTCCAGCTTCACCACACAGCGTTTGGCCGCCACCGGAATAATCTCATGGACGCCCAGTTCCACCGCCTTCTGGACAATAAGTTCCATCTTATCCGCCTTGGGGAGCGCCTGAAAAAGATAAATTTCACAAGGAAGCTCTACTCCTTCTTCCTTGATAAAACGGAGGGTACAGACGACTGTATCCTCCGCAAACTCTTCTATCCCACAACGATACTCTCTGCCATCAATCCCGTTACTTACAGCAATCTCCTCCCCTGGTTTCATGCGGAGAACATTTCTGATGTGGTTTACATCACTGCCGGTAATGATTATCTTCTTACCCTGTATTTGTGATGGCTCTACAAAAAACTGATACATGATCTTACTCCTACAGCCTGATCCGCAAATTTACCGCATCAGCTTTGTGCCTGACGCTTTCTGCTTCTCCTGCGCCTTACTATCTGAATCAACTTGCAAAACAGAATAAAAACAATTACCCCCAGCAGTGCTCCCGAACTGTCTATCAGCACATCACTGACTCTTCCCGACCTGCCTGGTACAAACAGCTGATGAAATTCATCACTGGCAGCATAGAAGGCCGTCGCCAAAAACGCAGTCATCCCCCTGCGAAGAAGCGTCATCTCCCACAGGCCCAGCCAGAGGAACAACAGAACCGACAGAATGGCAAACTCTGTCATATGCGCTCCTTTTCTGACAAAATATTCAATGGTATTGGCAATCTCCCGCATCTGCTCCTCATCCAGGTTCCAGTGGAAGAAATGTCCCGTAGAACTGACCATACGATAACTTAAGCTCTCGCTGACTGCACTGGACTCTTCTTTGGTCTGCGCCGAAAACGCAAAGATAATGCACATCCAGACCAGTGCCAGGATTCCTGCCAGATATCTCCATAATCTGATGGTTGTTTTTTCTGTCGTTTTTCTCATAGCTTCCCTATTCCATAATCCATCTCAGACTATCCTTGCTGTCCCTTGCGCGCTGTCACGGACACCCACTCGCCCTGATAAGTCACCTCAACTACCGTAAGCCCTGCCGCCTCTATGGCATCCCGCACCGTCTGTTCCCTGGTATCAATAATACCGGAAGTGATATAGATACCGCCCTCTTTGATCTGATGCACGATAACCGGTGTAAGGGGTACCAGCACATCCGCCAGAATATTGGCCACCACGATATCATAACATGCATAGCCCACCTTATCCTGCACTTCTTTGTCTGTAATGATATTGCCAATGGTCATCCAGAACTTCTCTTCCGGTATCCCATTCGCCTCCATATTCTGCGCCACCGCTTCCACTGCGCAGGGATCCAGGTCTGTTCCCACCGCATGTTCTGCCCCATATATCAGCGCAAGGATTGCCAGGATGCCGCTGCCTGTCCCTACATCCAGAAGCCGGGTGTCTTTGGTCAGAAATTTCTTCATCTGACGGATACACAGTTGGGTTGTTTCGTGCATCCCCGTTCCGAAGGCCGTACCCGGATCAATATGTAAAATCTTCTTCCCTTTGTCTTCTTCTTTGACCTCTTCCCAGGACGGAATCACCAGGAGATCATCAATGTAGAACTGATGAAAATACTGCTTCCAGTTGTTGATCCAGTCAATATCCTCTGTCTCAGTCACCAGGACAGTTCCTTCACCGATATCCATAAACAGACGCAGATCCTCCAGTTCCTCTTTTATCTGCGCCGCAACAGCATCCCGGTCAGTGGATATTCCATTCAGCTCCAGACTGCCGTCCTCTTTCTCCTCCACGAAGAAACTCAGATAGGCAATCCCGTCATCCTCCGGCCCTTCCGGCAGGATATCCACAAACATCTGTTCCTTTTCCAAAGCGGTAAGCGGCACTTTATCTTCAATCTGTGCGCCCTCCAATCCAATGTCATAGAGAGTACTGATAATCACATCCTCCGCCTCTACAGTTGTCTTAATCCTGAATTTCATCCATTTCATGAAAGCACCTTTTCCCTTTATACCGGCTTCTCTCTATTGTCCGCTGATCTCCAGAAGTTTCTCCTTCAGTTCATTTTCCATAGCCTTCATCTCCGCCTCTGCGGCTCTTCTCTTCTCCCGGCCTTCCGACTGAATCTTCATCACTTCATCCAAGGTGGAAATCAGACTGGCATTGGTATTCTTCAAGGTTTCCATATCAATAATGCCGCGCTCAGACTCCTTGGCACTCTCCACCGTTGCTATTTTAAGTACCTCAGCATTTTTCTTAAGAAGTTCATTGGTCATATCTGATACTTCGCGCTGGGCCTGCGCTGCCTGTCTGGCATGATTCACACCAAGCGCCAGCACCATCTGACTCTTCCACAGCGGAATGGTATTGACAATCGTGGACTGGATTTTCTCCACCATCATGGTATCGCTGCTCTGTACCAATCTGATCTGGGGTGCTGTCTGAATGGACACCATACGGGTCAGTTCCAGATCATGCAGCTTCTTCTCAAACCTGTCACACAGCGCCTCCAGATCTCTGGCTGCCTGCGCGTCCTCAGCCAGGCCGCTCTTCTGTGCCTTGTCAATCAGCTGTGGCAGTTCTGTCTCTCTGGTTTCCTGTAATTTCTTCTTACCCGCCAGAATATACATGGTCAGTTCTTTGAAATAGGTCAGATTCAGACCGTACATCTTATCCAGAATGGAGATATCCTTCAAAAGCTGTACCTGATGCCCCTCCAGGGCCTCGCAGATCTTATTGACATTGGTCTCCGCCTTGCTGTATTTCGCTTTCAGGTTTTCCAGCTTATTTGCCTGTTTCCTGAAAATACCAAGAAACCCTTTCTCATCTTCCTCAAAATCACGCAGCTGTGCCACCACGCCGGAGAGCATCTCACCCACTTCTCCCAGATCCTTGGTCTTAACATTCTCCAGGGCATCACCGGAGAAATCCGCCATCTTCTTCTGCGTTCCCACGCCGTACTGTAAGATAGCCGTGGAATTATGCAAATCAATCTGTCGGCTGAACTCCTCCACCTGTCTTTTTTCCTCTTCAGACAGGATCGTATCATCCAGTGTTTCTTTGAGTTCTTTCGCCTCTTCCACTTCCACCAATGGTTGCTTTTCCTCCATGACTTCCCCAAACACCAAAGTAGGCACACCAGTCCCCTTTATATCCACTTCTCCCATAGCAACCTCCTCATTCCTCTTCCTTTGTCCCAAAATCCTGTTTCAAATATCCATCCTGCTTCAACATGGTATGTAACACCGAGATATCCGACTGGATATCCCAGGCTTTATCGCGGAACAAATCATCCAGAAACTTTTCAAAAGCTTCATTGATCGTATCCACTGCCATTTCTATTTCCCGTTTGGTCTGTGCAATATTGGACACATCGATCTGCTGCCTGTCCAGGTCACGATAGGCTTCCAGAAGCTTCTTCGTCGTCGGCAGATAAAAACTCAGCATCTTACGAAGTTCCGGCGCCAGCTGTGGTTCCTTCTCTACCTGCCCGAAAATTCTCGTCACAAGCATCTCCAGACGGTCCAGCTTATCCGACATCTCTTCCCCGGGAATTTCATCGTTACACTGACGGATTAAGCGGATATATCCCCGCCCCTCCTCAATCACTTTATCAACCTCACTGCCCTGCGCTTTTGACTTTGCATCATCGTCCCGTGGTTCTGCCGCCTTCTGTTTTTCATTATGAAGAGACTCTTCATAATGCTTCTGTGTCTGCTTATACTGCTCATACATCTCATTGCTGGCAATCAGGCAGGTTTCCTGCTGATCCAGATGGGCCTGCCTGAACATACCAAGCCGCATCATCTTCTTTAAATCCCGGCGGATATATCTCTCGCTCCTGCCCGTTCTCGAAGCAATATCCTGGATGGAACAGTACAGCTTCTCTTTCACCATATCCACATAAACCCGGTAACGGTTTGTCCTGCCCTTCAGCCGCGACCCATAGGATCCCAGAATGAATCCCGCCAGGAATACCACCCCCGCCATAACCAAAGGTACCGCATCGCCGCCGTGCAGCAGGAATCTGAGCAGATGCCCTGCCAGCACCAGGGCAAAAATCCCCATGGAGCTGTATCCCACCGCCATGCACACAATACCGGCGATTTCTCCTTTGGGATGCCTGTCAAACAGCCTGGCATCCGGCCGGATATTCGGCTTACGATATTTGGTGTTCTTGCCGTGTGACACTTTGTTTACTTCTGCTCCCACAGAAGAAATACTGTTATTTACATCACTTACAGCCCGGTTCACCGTATCGCCTATGGTCTTGCCAAGATTCACAAAATCACCGGTCTCCACCGCCCGCTGTACCTGGTCACGGATATCCTCTCCTACCCGGTACCACTCATTCCTGTCCATATTCCACGAACTCTCCATAATCATTCCAGATGTTACAAATCCAGGTCTTGCCCTGATTGAAGATAATCTCCTCACCGGACGCATCATAGAACCTGGGCGGTGTGAAATCGCCGCCTAAGCGCTCCCATTTCCCCTCGATTACTTTGCCGTTGGTGAAAACAAGCGCCTTTCCTTCCCCGTGCACTTCAAAGGCCAGATAATCATGATCATCCCTTACCTCACCATTACAGTACATGAAAACTACATTGCTGAAAGTAAGCTGCTTGCCGTCCAGTTCATCAATCTGCTCCTTACCGTCCTGATAACGATAATATAAGTGATCATCCTCATGATATTCAAAGTAGGGGTGATACTGCCCATAACCGCTCGGATTCGACCCTTCCTTGCCGCCCGGATAGATCATGGTCACCGTTTCATTTTCCTCATACTCTGCCCTCACGCCGTCCGCCGCGAACAGAAACGGCGGCTCATATTTGTCATCATAATTCCAGTCATAGTCAAGACGCTCCACCGCATCAAAGAGACCGTCTATCATCAGATAGCCTGTAAATTCCAGAGAATACCCATCTCCTCTGCTTACCCTGGCGAAAGCCTCATCCGCCGGATTGTGAATACCATTTACCGCCGCGCTGACATTATAATACTCCGGCCTGTTGATCAGTTCCTCCACATAAGGAACAGCCAGGCCCCAGTTACAATAGATGGCCTCATATCCCATCGCCATATATACATAATAATCACGGCTGCTTCTGACGGGTCCGATCCTCTCCAGATCGTCAAAATCCTCCACCACCGCCATCAGACGGGTAATACGCCCCTCCACCGGCGCCTCATAGATGATGCCTGCACGGGACAGACCGTACTGCGGCATCGCCGGCCTGTTGTTGGGAATCATAACCGCGATCGGGCGTCTCGTACCCGCGGATTCCCTGATCCACTCACCGGTCAGATAACTTTGCATCTCACCGTTTACCACTTCTCTCTCTCCGATGACAGTGAGTTCTCCCGGAGCAGGTTCCTCTTCTTCCTCTGGGCTATCTTCCACGCTTTCCTCGGGAATTACTTCCTGTATTTCCGGTTCCGGTATCGGCTCGTCCTTACTGCCGCAGCCTGTCATACACGCCATAAGCCACATCATAACGGCAAATGTTACCGCCATTCTTTTTATCGTCATTTTTTTCCGAAACATATTTACCTCTTTTCCACGTTCCTTTTCGTTTGTCTTATCATTCCCTCATAATTCCTAAACGTTTTTATTATACCCGAAAAAAGAATTACTGTACACTCGGAATTGTAAAATTAAGAAAAATAAAAAGACATTCCCACAGGGATTAAGCTGAAACTCCTTAATCCCTGTGGGAATCTTATCGTTTTCTTCGTATTGCCTGTCACCATTCGGCAACGGAATTGTCCCTGTGCCTCCATACCGGATTCTTAACATAGTCAAGCACACTCTTGCCCACATTATAATGAATCCCGATGCTCTGTTCCTGAATCACCGCATTATGGCAGGTAGCGTCCACCTGAAGGCAGGCGCAGAGGGCAATCGGTCCCAAAGGGCGGTGCGGTGGCAATGGGAATATTACAGCAGGAAGCAATCTCACGAAAGGCTTCCATATTTTCCGACTGCTTCCCGGATAGAAGCGACTCTTTCGAGAACGGCATCAATTTTGTCGTAACTGTCAATGTACTGTAATTCTTCCGTGGCGTTCATTTTAACAGCCTGGAATCCGGCATTTTTTCGTTCTTTTGCCGCATTTGCCACATCATCCGGACGGTCTCCGCCAATCCAGGAGTAGACTTTCATCCTGTCACGGCAGCTTCCGCCCATCAGATCATAGACCGGTGCCTGATAATATTTCCCCTTAATATCCCAAAGAGCCTGGTCGATACCGGAAATAGCACTCATCAGAACAGGCCCTCCCCGGTAAAAAGCACCCCGATATAAGAGGTTCCACAAATCTTCTATATGGCCTGGGTCTTTTCCGATAAGATATTCTGTCATTTCCTCCACACAGGCCTTTACCGTGGAAGCCTTGCCCTCAATCACGGCTTCTCCCCAACCGGTAATCCCTTCATCCGTTTCGATTTCCACAAAGCACCAGCGTGGGCGAACCAGATAAGTGTTGATCGCAGAGATTTTCATAGTAGTTTCTCCTTTCGCAGATCATTTAGAAAATTCTGTATGCTCCGGGTAATCTCATCCCATTTTTTCTGCCGAAAAGTCTCGGCATCTACCAGGGAACCTCCGATTCCGACCCCAACAAAACCGGACTTTAGATAATCTGTCGGATTGGCAGAAGGCGACAGCATAAAATCCGCACCGGCATCCTCTGCCATGCGTGCATCATCCGTATGATACAAAATCTTACATTCATCCCGCCCTGCCAGAAGATAGGATGCACGGGAAATACAATCCAGCATTAACGAGGTATAATCCTGAACCTTCCACAGCTTAAGCCGTATATTAGGATCAAAGCTGACGGCACAGTGATGTGGCAATATATGGTTCGGAAAAAGCCTGAAGGAAAACTGGGCACAGCTTCAGGGGGCTGCCAATGTATTTCTGGTCTGCTGGAACACAATAAAGACCATCTTACTGTATACTTTTTTATCTATCCTGATCTGCGCCATGGCAGGCTACGAATTTGAAAAATACAGATCAAAAGGAAAAAACGTGGTATATGCCATGTTTCTGCTCTCCATGATGATTCCTTTTTCAGCACAGATCATTCCATTATTTAAAATGGCGTCCCGGGCAAACATGCTGGATTCATTTCTGACCATGCAGAAGCAGTTTGTGGAAGGAATTGTAGGAAGTTCAAAATAGAGAAAGGGACGGACATGATAAGAGAATACAGTATTTGGCAGGCCTTTCAATCTGCGGTGTGATGACGAAACCTATTTAAAATACACAGAGCGGTTCTATCGAGAAATCTATCATCAGGCAGAGGGACTGCTATTTAAAGCTGGCGGCAGGAGCAGGAACTGCGGTTTACATGGAAAGATGTGAGCACTGTAAACAAAGACAGCGACGGTGCGTTAAAAAGGCCTGTGGTAGGCAGTCCGCTTACTTCCACTAAGGTTGTGAACGCCCGGGCCGTACTGAAATTTGCGCCGGAGATTTTCGCGGATGCGAAACAGGTTCTGTTAAAGGTAGATTATGAAGGAGATGTCGGATATGCCTTTATCGAAGGTGAAATGTTCCATGATAATTTTTGCAATGGAGCAGCCCGGGAAATCGATTTGATGCCCCATAAAGAGAAGTTGTCAGAATACGGCATGTACTTGTATGTTTCTCCCAGGAAAACAGGTGCTTATGTGGACAATACCTCCGCCATGGCAGCCAGACATGAGGTCGTCAAAGAACAGGTGGCACGAATTGACAGCGTGGAGCTGGAAGTAATCAAGCGAATTGAAATGGAATTGTAGAAGTTATCCTCCCTCGAACCTGTTGGCATTGATATGCTATAATGCATCGTTTGTCAACAGGTTCTTTCTATTCTAACCCAATCTCTGAATATTTGCTTTGTTCACTAATATATTTCTCCATCAGATAAAACCTTCCCTTTCGCCAGTCAGCCGTGCCCGTTCGGACATATCCAGCTCCGGCATACAATCTCTGGGAATAGGGGTTCTTGCTGAAAACATCCAGCCGGACTGCCTGGATTCCTTTGTGCTTCAACATTTCTTCGATGTATTTCATGGTTTTTGTGGCAACACCTCTGTTTTGGAATAATGGATTCACACACAGGCGATGCAAAACATAATAAGACCTCTCCGGATAGACCCATGCTCCCTTTTTATAATCCTCATCGCTTTCCTGGTTCAGTGCGAACACTACTGCGATTTCCGAGTCTATGATGCCTACGTACAGATCACCGTTTATGATATCATTCTCAAAATCTTCTTTGACCGGATACAGCTCATCCCACTGATCTATATTGTTCTTTTCCATGTTGCGAATCGCACATTGTACCAACAGGACAATTTTCTCTAAATCATTTATATTGGCCAGTCTGTAATCTATGGTCATGGCTTTCTCCTCTACAAACATCAAAAGGGATTGTCATCATATTAACAATCCCTTTTCGTTTCTTCTTTAAAACTTCCCAAACTTTTTCTTTTTCTTTCCGCCAGTGGGTTCCTCCACACGATCCGAAGTAATGTTCTTCGCCGCATTTAAGGTATCTCCCGTCTGCTCGTCAAACTGTTTTAACAGATCCTTTGCTTCATGAGAAAGTTTGTCAGGCACCTGTACCACCAATGTCACATAATGGTCTCCGCGTACATCCTTGTTGCGCAGGGAAGGTACCCCTTTCCCTTTCAGACGTACTTTGGTGTCTGTCTGTGTGCCGGCTTTTACTTCATAGATAACCCGGCCGTCCACAGTATCAATCACAATCTCTCCGCCCAATGCCGCAACCGCAAAGGACATGGGCACGGTAGAATAAATATTCTCATTCTGCCTCTGGAAAATAGGATGTCTTCCTACCACCACTTCTACCAGCAGATCCCCTCTTGGGCCGCCATTGGTACCCGGTTCTCCCTTATCACGCAGCCGGACGCACTGTCCATTGTCGATACCTGCCGGAATCGACACCTGAATCTTCTTCTTGTTTGCAATGTATCCGGTACCCCGGCAGTCAGGACACTTATCCTTAATCACCTTACCGGTACCCTGACAGTCAGGACAGGTCTGCACGTTTCTCATAATACCGCCAAAAGGCGACTGTCTGGTATACACCACCTGCCCCTTACCGCCGCAATTACTACAGGTTTCAGGGCTGGTACCGGGTTTGGCTCCGGTACCATGGCAGGACTTACACTCGTCCTTTAAAGTCAGTTCGATTTCCTTGTCTACACCAAAAACGGCTTCCTCAAAGGTTATGCGGACACTGGTGCGAAGGTTTGCCCCCTTCATGGGACCATTGCTTCTGCCGCCCCGTCTGCCGCCACCGCCAAAGATATCACCGAAGATATCGCCAAAAATATCACCAAAAATATCACTGTTAAAGTCGAAACCGCCAAAGCCGCCGGCACCGCCCGCGCCATCGAAGGCGGCATGACCATACTGGTCGTACTGCCGTCTCTTCTCCGGATCGCTTAAGACTGCATAGGCCTCAGACGCTTCTTTGAATTTCTTCTCTGCCTCCGCATCACCGGGGTTCATATCGGGATGATATTTCTTAGCCAGAACTCTGTATGCTTTTTTGATTGCAGCGTCATCAGCACTTTTTTCTACGCCGAGGACCTCATAATAATCCCGTTTCTGTTCTGCCATGATTAAACCCTTCCTACTCTGCCTGTCTTTCTATCTTAAACTTCTCTGTAATCTCCGTCTACCACATCGTCAGCCGGTGCCTCCTGCTGGGTACCTGCATCTGCTGCGCCGTCCATATTGCTCATATCCGGACCGCCCTGTGCCTGCTGCATGTTCTCATACATCTTGGTGAACAGACTCTGTGCGGAGGTGGTCAGTTTTTCTTTCGCCGCCTTGAGCTCATCCAGCTGACCATCCGTCATTTCCTGATCTTTGGTCTTCTCCAGGATATCCTTCACTGCCTGCAAGTCAGCTTCCACACCGGACTTCTCGGATGCGTCAATCTTGTCACCCACTTCACTGAGCGCTTTCTCTGTCTGGAACACAAAGGAATCCGCTTCGTTTCTGGTGTCAATCGCTTCTTTTCTCTTCTTGTCCTGTGCCTCGTACTCAGCTGCTTCTTTAACTGCCTTATCAATCTCATCATCGGACATATTGGAACCTGCCGTGATCGTGATATGCTGTTCCTTACCCGTTCCCAGATCCTTGGCTGTTACATTTACAATACCGTTAGCATCTATATCAAAGGTTACCTCTATCTGCGGCACACCGCGCATTGCCGGCGGAATACCATCCAGTCTGAACTGTCCGAGAGATTTATTGTCTTTGGCAAACTGTCTCTCACCCTGTACTACATTGATATCCACTGCTGTCTGATTGTCTGCTGCCGTAGAGAAAATCTGGCTCTTCTTGGTAGGAATCGTGGTATTTCTCTCAATCAGTCTGGTTGCCACACCTCCCTGTGTCTCGATGGAAAGGGAAAGGGGTGTAACATCCAGCAACAGAATCTCACCGGCACCGGCATCGCCTGCCAGTTTACCACCCTGGATGGAAGCACCCAGTGCTACGCACTCATCTGGGTTCAGAGACTTACTGGGCTCTTTGCCTGTCAGCTGTCTCACCTTCTCCTGTACCGCAGGTACACGTGTGGAACCGCCCACCAGAAGCACCTGGCCGATATCCGCATTGGTCAGTCCTGCATCTTTCATGGCGTTCTGTACCGGAATCGCTGTCTTCTCTACCAGATCATGGGTCAGTTCATCAAACTTCGCTCTGGTCAGATTCATATCAAAATGTTTCGGTCCTTCCGAAGTAGCTGTGATGAACGGCAGGTTAATATTGGTTGTGGTTGCAGATGAAAGTTCCTTCTTGGCCTTCTCTGCGGCCTCTTTCAGTCTCTGAAGTGCCATCTTGTCATTGGAAAGATCTACACCTTCCTGAGCCTTGAACTCAGCTAACATCCAGTCGATGATCTTCTGGTCAAAATCGTCGCCGCCCAGATGGGTATCACCATTGGTCGCAAGTACTTCAATGACACCGTCACCAATCTCGATAATGGATACATCAAAAGTACCACCGCCCAGGTCATATACCATAATCTTCTGTTCTTTCTCATTGTCAAGACCATAAGCAAGCGCTGCTGCCGTAGGCTCATTGATGATACGTTTTACGTCGAGACCTGCAATCTTACCTGCATCCTTGGTCGCCTGTCTCTGTGCATCATTAAAGTATGCAGGAACCGTGATAACAGCTTCCGTCACTTTCTCTCCCAGATAATTCTCTGCATCTGCCTTTAACTTCTGTAAGATCATAGCAGAAATCTGCTGCGGAGAATATTTCTTATCGTCGATGGTACGTCCTCTGTCCGTACCCATATCTCTTTTAATGGAAGCAATGGTCTTGTCAGCGTTCGTAACCGCCTGACGTTTTGCCGGCTCACCTACAAGTCTCTCCCCTGTCTTGGTAAAAGCCACCACAGAAGGTGTCGTTCTTGCTCCCTCCGTGTTTGCAATAACAGCGGGCTTACCACCCTCCATAACTGCCACGCAGCTATTGGTTGTTCCCAGGTCGATACCGATTATTTTACTCATAATTTTTCCCTCCTGCTTATTATAAAGCTGAATAATAATTTGTTGTTGTCTTGATAAAATATATTGTTAAAATATTACATCCTGTTACTGCACTACCGCGACCATACTGTGTCTGACCACGCTGTCCCGGTAAGTATATCCCTTTTGAAGTTCCTGCGCAACCACACCGGAGTCAAACTCCTCGCTCTCCACCTGCATCACCGCGTTATGGAACTCAGGATTAAATTCCTCACCCACTGCGGGAATCGGCTTCACTTCCATATTTTCCAGTTCCGTCATGAGCTGCTTATAAATCATCTGCATACCCTGTAAAAAGGCATTATCCTTCTCCTCTTCGGGAATACTCGCAAGGCCTCTTTCAAAGTTATCGACCACCGGCAATATCTTCTCTATCACACTCTTTGCCCCGGTCTCAAACATCGCTGTTTTCTCTTTCTCCGTACGCTTGCGGAAGTTCTCGAATTCAGCCATTTGCCGTTTCACCCGGTCTTCCAGCTCTTCAATCTTCTCCTTCATGGCGTCCTGTTTCTTGTCTGCCTTCTCTTTTTTCTTCTTTTCTTTCTTATCTTCTTTTCTGTCTTCCTTTGAGACATCTTCTGCCTGCGGGGTTTCTTCCTCTTTCATGGTTTCTGTCTTTGCCGCTTCATCCGCCTGCGTCTGCTCTCCTTCCGGATTTTCCATTGTCAGGTTTTCTTCCTGCATCTTATCTTTTTCCTCTGCCACGCTTTTCATTCCTTTCTGTCAAAACCGACCAAAATTAATGATTCCTATATAAATCATCCAGCTGATTTTTTAACAGCTTCAGGTTGCTGACTACTTTCTCATAATCCATTCTCTTGGGACCGATAATACCAATCGTACCCTTCATTCCTTCATCCAGTTCATAAGTTGCAGTCACAATACTGCAATCCTTCATCCCTGCTACCGGTGTCTCACTGCCGATATAAACCTGTATGCCGGTATTGTTCTCATCTGCCAGATTATCCTGCACAAGCTCGCTGAGCAGCTGCTTCTCCTCAAAGGTTGTAATCAGCTCGCTGGCCCTCTCATGATCCGCAAGTTCCGGGTACTTAAAGAAGTTCTTCGCGCCGCTGGTGTAAATCTCCAGATCCTCATCAGCCCTGATGGCCTCCGCCACCGCATCAATCACATCCGCCACAATCTCGCTGTGGATTCCGGCCTGCTGCTTCATGGCCGAGATCATTCCCAGATTAATCTCTTCCAGGGACAGGCCGTTCAAATGTGTATTGAGAAGGATATTTAACTTTAAAAGCGTTTCCTCTCCCAATCTCTCGGCCACTGTCAGTATGGTGTTCTTGATAACATTGCCCTCCACCACGATAACCGCCAGTATCTGATTGGCATCCACCTGGGATAGCTGAATGAATTTCAGCTTGTTGCGGTGATACTGCGGTGCCGAGATCATGGCCGCATACTCGGTATTATTCGCCAGCACCTTCGCCGCACGTTTTAAGAGATGATCCATCTTATCTTCCTTCTCAAGAAGCATCTCTTTCATCTCTTCCACTTCCCGTTCCTTCTCCTCCATCATCCTGTCTACATACAGACGATATCCTTTATCGGAAGGAATCCTGCCGGCGGAAGTGTGAGGCTGTAGAATGTATCCCAGTTCCTCCAGATCCGCCATCTCATTGCGGATGGTGGCGGAACTTAAGTTTAGATCGGTGTACTTGGAAATCGTACGGCTGCCCACCGGTTCACCGGTCTCCAGGTAAGTGCGAATGATGGCTTGCAATATTATATATTTTCTTTCATCTAACTGCATACCATTTCTCCTATTGTTAGCACTCAATTCACTAGAGTGCTAACACCTTCTAGTAGTAAGTTATCACTTAAGATTTTTATTGTCAACATCTGGATAGAAAAAAATTATTAAAAAAATATAAAAGAAAAAGCAGTCAATTTAGAGTATCCTCAAATTAACTGCTTCCATTCTTCTGCTCGCCTGTTCAAGGGCATTGTCCAGAATCTTATCAGATTCCGAAGTTGCCTTGCACTTCACCGTTGATTACGTAATATACAACGCTCTCCTCAGGTTTAACATACAACTCAACGGACTTGAAGTCGCTCACTTTCTGATTGAGATCGTATTTCCATACATCCTTGGCAATCTTCACCAGATCTTCTGCCGTATAAGACTTATCCGCAAACTGTACATGTACTGTCTCTTTCACCGCTGTCTTCTTTGCTGCCGCTGTGGTCTTCTTCGCGGTCTCTTTCTTGGTTGTTGTCTTCTTCGCTGCTGTCTTTCTGGTTGTAGTCTTCTTTGCTGTTGCCGCCTTCTTAGGCTCTGCTGCGGGCTCTGTCTTTGCTACAGATGCTGCCGGTGCTGTCGTTACTGATGCTGTCTTTGTATCTGTGGCTTTGGCGGCTGCTGCTTTCGCCACCGGTTTAGCGTTTGCTGTTTTCTTTGTGTCTGCCATGACTAATCTCCTTCCCCATCTTTGGCTCTCTGAACGCTGCACGTTCCACTTCAAACTTTCTCATAATCATCTATGAATCCACTCTTACCTTTGGACCATATGAAAATTCTAGCGCAATCCCCATGCACTGTCAACTAACAAACTGTAACAAATAGTTACGTCCTAACTCATTATTTTATACGAAATGACATAAAAACACGGTTTTTTGTATGGCCAGCTCCCTATATGACCATAAAATATCCCAACACTGCCGCCCCAAGCACGATACGATACCAGCCAAATACTTTAAAATCATGTTTCTTAATATAACTCATCAAAAACCGGATCACAAGCACGGATACCACAAAGGCCACCACCATGCCCACCAGTAATATGGTTGTCTCCGCACCTGTAATAGGCCCCTCAAATTTCAGCACTTTCAAAAGACTTGCTCCCAGCATAACCGGAATCGCCAGAAAAAAGGTAAACTCCGCCGCCACTGTCCTGGACACACCTATCAAGAGCGCTCCCACAATCGTAGCGCCGGAGCGGGAGGTGCCCGGAAATACCGCCGCCAGAAGCTGGAATACACCAATCAGAAACGCCGTCTGATAGGTAATCTCATTCAGCTGTGTAATCTTCGGTGTTCTGTTTTTATTCCTGTTCTCAATCACAATAAAGGCGATGCCAAACACGATTAACGCAATAGCCACACACCAGGGATTATAGAACAGGGCATCCAGCACATCATCAAAAGCAATCCCTATTACTGCTGCCGGAATACAGGCCGCCAGAATCTTAAACCAGAGCACAAAAATATCTTTCTGCACCACAGGTCTTTCCTTGAACTTAAAGGGAAATATCTTATTCCAGAACAGCAGCACCACTGCCAGGATCGCCCCCAGCTGAATTACCACCAGGAACATTTCCCAGAATTCGGGACTCACCTTGAGTGTCACAAACTCATTGAGCAGTATCATATGTCCTGTGCTGCTGATGGGCAGCCACTCCGTAATACCCTCTACCACGCCAAACAGTACAGCTTTTAAAATTTCCAAAATATCCATATCTTCAACCATACCTTTCTGCCTGTCGGCAAATCATTCTCCCAAATGGTCTCATACTCTTTCCAGATACTCTAACAGATCCAGGTAGCAATTCTGTGCATCCCGGTATCCTTCTTCATATAAAGCCGTCAATTTGGCCTTGTCTTTCTCTACTCTGCCCACCTTACTGACATGCCTGGGCCGGATCACAAACACTTCTCCCCGCTGTGCTTTCTCTTCAATATACTGCACCGTATTATTATAAGAAAGATGCCTCTCCCGCATCAGTTCATAGACCTTCGGATACCGCAGATATCTGGCCCGGATAGCCACAAGTTCCGCCCCTGCCGGCTGTCTGACATACCCCTCTTCTTTGGTCATGATAATCACATTCTTCCGGTTCCCGTCCCGGATAGACTGTCTGATGGGAATGGAGTCGGAGATACCGCCGTCTAAATAAAGCTCACCGTCAATCTTCACGTTTCTGGATACCAGAGGCATGGAGCTGGAAGCCCGTACCGCTATGATATCCTTATGCATATCCTTTAACGGCAGGTAGGCGGGTTCCCCTGTGCGGATATTTGTCGCCACCGCATACGCCCGGCCCTCATATCTGGTAAAAGCCTCAAAATCATAGGGATCCAGATAATCCGGTATCAATCCATAACACATATCCACACCAAAAAGATCACCCGTCGTAAAAAGACTCCCCGGGCCGCAGTACTGCTTCATGTCCAGATAATTGACACTGATACGATAAGCCCGTTTATGCTGCCCTGACAAGTAGCTGCACAGATGACATGCTCCTGCCGATACGCCGTAACAATCAGAGAAAAGAATCTCTTTCTCCATAAAGAAATCCAACACGCCGGCGGTATAGATCCCTTTCATGCCGCCGCCTTCCAAAATAAGTCCTGCCTGATACATAATCCCCTCCTGACTTTCCACACTAATACTCTGCTTTCACGAATTTCCGGAAGGCTTCCAGAGACCGTTCTACTTTTTCCGTATCAATGCAGTATGCGAGACGGAAATATCCCTTCACACCAAAGCTGTCACTGGGCACCAGAATCAGATCGTACTTCTTTGCCTTCTCACTGAAAGCGACTGCGTCCTCCTCCAGTGCTCTCGGGAAGATATAAAAAGTACCGCCGGGCTTTACACATTCAAACCCAAGATTCATAAGTTCTTTATATAGTATGTTCATATTTGTCTCATAGACCGACAAATCTGCTGTCAGGTCAAGTACTTCCGATACTGCCAGCTGAATAATGGACGGCGGACAGTTATGTCCTGTACCTCTGGATATCTGACTGCACATAACACTGATAATATCCGCATCCGTGCAGGCCGGATTCACTGCCACATACCCGATACGCTCACCCGGCAGAGACAGGGATTTAGAGAAAGAATAGCAGGACAGGGTATTATCATAAAACCTGGACGGATAAGGAGCGTCCACTCCCGCAAAGACAATCTCCCGATAGGGTTCATCAGAAATCAGGAAAATATCGTGTCCGTACTGTTCTTCCTTTTCCCGCATGATCCGTGCCATCTCCTGTATTGTCTGAGTGGAATAAACCATGCCGGAAGGGTTATTCGGTGTATTAATGAGCACAGCCGCCACCTTATCGGTCAACATCTGTTCAAAAGCTTCAAAGTTAATCTGAAAGCTCTCTGTATCTGCCGGCACCACCTTAAGCACCGCCCCAGTCAGATTAATATAGGGTGCATATTCCGGAAAATAAGGCGCAAACGTAAGCACCTCATCACCAGGCTCAGCCACACACCGCACCGCATGGGCAATGGCTCCCGCCGCACCGGTAGTCATAAAGATATGATTGCCCGTATAGTGCATGCCAAATCTCTCATTGAGGGATGCCGCCACTTTCTCCCGTACCGAAGGGATCCCCAGACTCTGGCTGTAGCCGTGAAGTTCCATAGGATTTTTCTCCTGAAGCATCCTGATCATGGTATCCGTAAAAGCCTGCGGCACCGGTACCGAAGGATTGCCAAGGCTGTAATCAAACACATTTTCATAGCCAATCTCCTTCCCCCTCTGCGTCGCAAACTCCGACAGCTGCCTGATGACGGATTTGCCCTGTAACATGTCTTTATATTTCTGTACGATCATACGACCTATCCTTCTTTCTCTATCAAGTTATTTTGCTTTCAAATGTAATAATCTGCCCTGGAAGTCACCACGGATAGGCGGTATATGAATCCCCGCATAATGCAGGGTATCTCCGCGATACTGCATCTGCTCCATTTCCGGCCAGTCTTCCGGATTCTCAATCATATACATTCTGTCCGGATCCAAACCCGGAATATAAATCCGTCTGCTATGGACATTGGGTCTGTTCAGTACCTGGATATAAGTGATAAGCGCCTCGCTCTTATCCTTGGCCACCACCTCATAACAATCATAATAATGATTATCCGCATAATGTGCAATACGGTAATAATCTCCCTGACGCACCAGGTCATTATATTTATGATACATGGCCACCTGTCCGGGAATCATATTCCGGTCTGCCTCCGGAATCTTTGTCACATCCAGTTCATAGCCGAAGGTTCCTGCCAATGCCACATATCCTCTCGTCTCAAAGGGGGTCACCCTGCCTACCGTATGATTCGGACAGTCAGCCACATGTGCTCCCATGGAAGACAGCGGATATATCAACGCCGTACCTGCCTGGATAGATAACCTCTCCACCGCATCCGCATCGTCGGAACACCAGATCTGCGGGCTGTAATAGAGCATACCGGGATCAAATCTGGCGCCGCCTCCGGAGCAGTTCTCCAGAAGAAGGTTCGGGAAATCCCTTGTCAGTCTGTCCTGCATTTCGTAGAGTGCCAGCACCTGTCTGTGCAGAAGCTCACCCTGCCTGTCCGCGGGAAGCCCATAACTTCCAAGATCACTTAACTGTCTGTTCATATCCCATTTGACATACTCGATATTGGCACTATGCAGTACTTTTGCCACCATATCATAGACATAATCCCTGACTTCTTTACGGGTCAGATCGAGCACATACTGGTTTCTGCAAAGGCTGCCCGTCCTGCCGGGAATCTGAATCGCCCAATCTGGATGTGCCCTATACAGATCAGAATCCGGTGAGATCATCTCCGGTTCAAACCAGATGCCGAATTTCATGCCCAGCTTATTGACCTCTTCCACCAGATATTTCAGGCCGCCGCCTATCTTCGACTCGTTTACCTGCCAGTCCCCCAGACTGCTGTTATCATCATCTCTGTGCCCGAACCAGCCGTCATCCATCACCAGCATCTCTATCCCAAGTTCGGAAGCCTGCCTTGCAATCTCCAGCAGTTTCTGTGTATTAAATTCAAAATACGTGGCTTCCCAGTTATTGATCAGAATCGGCCGTTTCCTGTCTTTATAAACGCCACGAATCAGATGTTCCCGATACAGGTCATGGAAATTTCTGGTCATACCGCCAATGCCCTGGGCTGAATACATACAGATAACCTCCGGCGCCTGAAAACACTCTCCGGGCTCCAGTTTCCAATAGAAATTATCCGGATGAATCCCCATCACCGCACGCAGGGAACCAAACTGGTTTGCCTCAATCTGTGCCAGAAAGTTACCGGAATACACAAAATTCATGGCGTAGATTTCGCCCTCTTCTTCCGTAGTACTGCACTTTTTCCAGGCCATAAACGGATGCTCCTGATGGCTTGATTCCCCGCGAATCGAACCTACACTCTGCTTCCCCTTCATGATCGGGCAGACCTGAATCCCACGCTCCCTGGCCCAGGAACCATGCAGCGTCATCATCTCATAATCCTCGTTATCCATGTCGATACAGGCTGACAAAACCTTGGTCAGATATATGGCCTCCCGGCCGCCGTTGACAATCTTTACGCTCCTGGCAATAGCGTCCGTATCCGCAAAAATACTGTAGGATAAAATTACCTGCAATTGCAACACCTTATCTTCACAGGTAATCTCCAAAGTACGGCAGGTGTCCTTGTCTCCAAACGTCGCCGGCAGTCCTTCCAACGCTTCTTTGCCGTCATAAATGCGATGGGATACATAGGAAAGCGACACCCCGGTATGACCGCCCATCGTCCGTACCGCCAATGTCCCTTCTCTGTAATCCCCCAGATTATTTCCCGTATACTCCATCGGGAAAGTATCCAGGAAAGCGGTTCTCTCCCTGTTATTTTGGGACGGAACAAAAGGAGCCTCCTGTGTGCGCATCAGATAAGTGAGATTATCCTCCGAAAGCTTCCTTCCATAATATACGTGTCCCAGAAAATTCTCTTCGTCCACAATCCCAATGCAGTAACTGGTATGGGGCGTGTCCAGCTTAAAGATTCTGTTCTGTTCCTGATAAGTAATATTCATCCTGACGGTTCCTCTCTTTTCTTTATTTAGCATCTTCTGCCCAGGCAAGTGCACACCTGACGGCACGTTTCCAACCCTTTACCAGAGTCTCCCTGGTCTCATTATCCATGGATACATCAAAACGTTTTCCCAGCTGCCAGTTCGCACGGATTTCTTCTTTATCTTTCCAATAGCCCACCGAAAGACCCGCCAGATAAGCGGCACCTAGCGCCGTTGTCTCAATACAGTTTGGCCGGTGTACTGCCTGTCCTGTGATATCTGCCTGAAACTGCATCAGAAAATCATTCGCGCTGGCACCGCCGTCCACCTTCAATTCTTCTAAAGGAATCCCTGCATCCTCCTCCATGGCCTTGAGTACATCCACAGACTGATAAGCGACAGACTCTAACACAGCTCTCACAAAATGTTCTTTCTGGCACCCTCTGGTAATACCCACCACAGTGCCCCGGGCGTAAGGATTCCAGTAGGGGGTTCCCATACCCACAAACGCAGGCACCACATAGACCCCATTGGTATCCGGCACTCGCAGGGCATACTTTTCAGAGTGCTGTGATATCTTCATCATCCGCATCTCATCCCGCATCCACTGCACTGCCGCTCCGGCCACAAAGACACTTCCTTCCAGGGCATATTCCGGCCTGGCAGAATCTCCCGCCGCAATTGTTGTTAAAAGGCCGCTTTTGGAGGTAATCGCATCCCGGCCCGTATTCATCAGAAGAAAACACCCTGTGCCATACGTATTCTTTACCTGCCCCGGCTCAAAGCAGCACTGTCCGAAAAGTGCCGCCTGCTGGTCTCCTGCTGCTCCCGCAATCGGAATCGGTGTGCCGAAAATACTGCTTTCACTCATGCCGAATAAGGCACCTGATGGTTTCACCTCCGGCAGCATCTGCCGTGGAATCCGTAAAATGGAAAGCAGTTCCTCATCCCACTCCAATGTATGAATATTATAGAGCATGGTACGGGAAGCGTTGGTATAATCCGTTACATGGGCAGCCCCCTTCATCAGATTCCAGATCAGCCAGGTATCCACTGTCCCAAATAACAACTCCCCACGCTCAGCCCTTAGCCTTGTGCCGTCCACATGATCTAAAATCCAGGCAATCTTACTTCCCGAGAAATAGGCATCCGGCACAAGCCCGGTTTTAGCCCGGATCATTTCCGTATAGCCCTGTTTTTTCAATCCGTCAATATACTCTGCCGTCCTCCGGCACTGCCACACAATCGCATTATACACCGGCTCACCCGTCTCTTTGTCCCACACGATCGTAGTCTCCCGCTGATTCGTAATGCCGATTCCCGCAATCTGTTCTGCACTCACACCGATGTTGGCCATGGCTTCAATCGCCACTGCAAGCTGAGAAGCCCAGATTTCCCGGGGATTGTGTTCCACCCACCCGGCCTGGGGATAAATCTGCGTAAACTCCTTCTGGGCCATACTACAGATACTGCCCTTCCGGTCAAATAAAATACAGCGGGAACTGGTGGTTCCCTGGTCTAACGCCATAATGTACTGTTGCATCGCTACCTCATTTCTGCCCTGTTCTTATCTCAGTTTACCAAAACAACACCTTCAACTCCACATAAATGTTATACCAGACAAAAACCCAACAGACAATAAAAATATTTTTCTCTTCCATATTTTAAGAAACATGCTACAATAAGAAACATGCTATAATATAAATTTTCACCAAAGGGAGTGCAAAATGAGTATCCTGGTCGTATTGCAGCAAATGGTTATTATCTTCATCCTGATCGGAATCGGCATGATTCTATATAAATGCAAGCGGTTGTCAGAAGAATCCTCCAAACAGATTTCCGGCATCATCATCAACGTGACCAATCCGGCGCTCTTAATCTGCTCGGCTTTTGAAGAAGGACCCAAAGTTTCCCTGACAGAACTCGGTACCGCTTTAATCTCTTATGCGGCAGTTTTTGCAATCCTGATAGCCGTGAGCCTGTTGATTCCTTATCTGCTGCGTGTACCTAAGAAACTCCACTATGCCTACCAGATGCTGACTATTTTCGGCAATGTAGGCTTTATCGGCATCCCCCTGGCTTCCGCGGTGCTTGGCAGTGAGTCCTTGATTTTCGTCTCCATCTTTAACCTGTTATTCAATCTGCTAATCTATACCGTAGGCACATCCATGTTACAAAGAGCTGCTGCCGGGCAGGCTGTAGAGGGCGAAGCAGTCTCTGAAGGCAGCCAGGCCGTTGGCCGCCTGCAAAAGTTCATCAATGCCGGAACTATCTCTGCCGCAGCCACTATCCTGTTTTATCTGGGCAATTTTCATGTGCCCGTCATTATATCTTCCACGCTCTCTTACACCGGACGGGCTACCACTCTCTTATCCATGCTGGTGCTTGGTGTATCTGTTGCACAGATAGCGCCCAAAGATATCTTTTCCCATCCAAAGCTGTATGCCTTTACTTTGCTTCGCCAGATTCTGGTGCCCATCGGCTGCGTCTTACTGATGCGGGGATTGATTGATAATAAACTTATTGTAAATACAATGCTTCTGATGGTTGCCGTGCCAGCCGCCAATATGCCGCTCATGATGGCCAAACAGATGGATATGGACACCGATTCTATTTCACAGGGTATCATTCTGACCACGGTCCTAAGCCTTATAACTGTACCGGCAGCCTGTCTGTTCCTTGTATCCTGAAGATAAAATACACATACACCTCGAACTATTTCTCTTTCCCTGTCATAAAATAGAGTAAAACCACATAGGATATTAAGTTATGTATTATTTACTCTTTGCCTTACTACTCATGGCCCTTCTGGGCTGTATCTTCTTTCACTGCCGCAGAAAGAAAATCATCTGTAAAATCAACTGTATGGACTGTTGTACCAAATGTTCTCTTGTAGATGAACTGGTGAATCCATTCGGCTATTGTTTTCATTGTGACAGCGGCATCTTCTCTACCACAACAGACGCCTGGCAGAAACAGGCAGGGTACACCTGGCTTTATGACTATATGGCGCCCCGTTTTCAGATGGTCTTTGACGCGCTTCCTGTCTATTTCGATTATCGCGGCAGAACCTGGCTGATTGAAATCTGGAAAGGCCAGTATGGTATCAATACCGGTGCGGAGATTGGTATCTATCATGCAGATTCTATCATTCCGGAACAGGACTACAAAAGCACCTGGTTCTCCTGTGCAAAAGAGAACGAAATGCTGGAATGTTCTTTCCTGCTGTGCAATGAAGGAAACGACTGCATACGCAACTGCGGCCGGCACTGGTGGCTTACTGCCTTTCTGGCCGGCTGCTTTACAAAGCCGTCTTCTCTCTCCATGGAGGTAAGCATCTGTTTCCCTAACAGAGAAATGCTCTCCGCCTTTGCAGATGGCCTTAAACGGGCCGGCTATCGGGAAGATGCTGTCTGTGTCAAAGGTCTCACCGTATGTTTTGTCTTCTGCAAAAACACCATAGAAAGATATAATCTGCTCACACGATTCTGGCGTCATTTCTCCCAATGGAAGAACAAACTGTTCTGCAAACTTTATCTGTGGGTCACCAGACCTTTCTGCTGCACCGAAGACCGGGTTCTGTACCTGTACTACTATATCCCGGCTGCTTTCCGGAAGCTTCTCAGACTGCGCAGATTTAACAGGCGCTGTCACAAACGCCACTACAAACACCACTGTAAGGAGTGCTGATCATGAGTGCTTTTTCCCGTCTTAATCATGCTTTTGAAAATGCCCCTCTGCTGCCTCTTTCAAACCGTTCCCGCTATGTTCTGATGAGTGACTGTCACAGAGGCATTGGTAATTCCACCGACAACTTTCTTAAGAACCAGCACCTGTATTTCGCTGCACTGGAACACTATTACCGGCAGGGTTTTACCTATATCGAACTGGGCGACGGGGACGAACTGTGGGAAAACCGAAGTATGAAAAACATTCTCGATATTCATAGTAATGTCTTCTGGCTTTTCAGGCAGTTCTACCAGGAAGACCGGCTGTATCTGCTCTACGGCAACCATGACATTGTCAAAAGAAAAAAGAGAGTGAAATCTCTCTTTTCCATCCCTGCCTTTTATGAAGGTATTATCCTTACCACAGACCTGTTGCCCGGCAACAGGTCGCGTGTGTCTCTCTATCTGACACATGGGCATCAGGCCAGTCTTCTGAATTCCACATTCTGGCCTGTTTCCCGTTTCCTTGTCCGCTATGTCTGGAGTCCGCTGGAAAATCTGGGTGTACTGGATCCTACCAGCGCCGCCAAAAACTATCATATCAAAAACAAATGCGAAGTCCGCTTAAACCGATGGGCTGAAAAAAACCACCACATCCTGATCACCGGTCACACCCACCGCCCTGTCCTGCCCACCACGCCTGCCAGCTATTATAACACCGGAAGCTGCGTCCATCCCCGATGCATTACCTGTATCGAAATCGAACGACAATCCATGACATTAGTCAAATGGAGCATGAACGCCCGGGCCGACAGCACCCTTTATGTGGCCCGAGAAGTAATCTCAGGTCCGGTTCCTCTTACACAATCTGTACTTTGATCATGTTGGTGGTACCGGAGCACCCAATCGGTACGCCGGAAGTAATGACCGTCAGGTCGCCTTTCTTTAACAGTCCCTTTTTCTCGGCTGCCGCAATAGCCTTATCAAAAAGCCCATATGCCTCTTTTTCCTCTTTGATCACAAGCGGTATCACGCCCCATGTCAATGAAAGCTGTCTGCACACCTTTTCTGTGGTGGCACAACATATAATATCACTCTTGGGACGATAACTGGATACCATTCTCGCAGATCTGCCTGATTTGGTAACTGTAACAATAGCCGTTGCATTTAAATCCATTGCCGTCGTACAGGTCGCATGACAAATCGCATCTGTGATATCCGGATTCACTTCTCTTTCAAACAGGAAAAACCGTTTGCGATAGTCCACATCCTGCTCTGTGCGTTCTGCAATCCTCACCATTGTCTTAACCGCTTCTACCGGATAGGCGCCGGCGGCTGTCTCACCGGAAAGCATAATGGCACTTGTGCCATCATAAACCGCATTGGCAATGTCCGTTGCCTCCGCCCGGGTAGGTCTGGGATTCTTAATCATGGATTCCAGCATCTGCGTGGCAGTAATAACCTGCTTGCCTGCCCGGTATACCTTCTTGATAATCTTCTTCTGAATCACCGGAACATCCTCATAGGGAATCTCCACACCCATATCTCCGCGGGCCACCATAATACCGTCTGACACCGCAACGATATCATCAATATTGGCTACTCCCTGAGCGTTCTCTATCTTGGAAATAATCTTGATATCCTCTCCGCCATTCTTTTCCAGCAGTTTGCGAAGCTGTAGGATATCCTCCTTCTTCTGCACAAAAGATGCCGCAATAAAATCCACATCCTGTTCAATTCCAAACAGAATATCTTCTCTGTCCTTATCACTGATATAAGGCATGGATAAGTCCACATCCGGCACATTGACTCCCTTGTGATTGGAAACCGCACCGCCGTTGACCACCCGGCAGACAATATCGTTTTTGTCCACCTCTTCCACTTTCATCTCTATCAGTCCATCGTCAATCAGCACACGCATCCCTACTTCCAGGTCTTCATAGAGACGGTTGTATGTGACGCTCACCTTATCCTTTGTACCTTCCACCTCATCGGATGTCAGCGTGAAAAGCTGCCCCTCTTCCAACACAACTTTTCCTTCCTTAAAGTTCTTCACGCGAACTTCCGGCCCTTTGGTGTCGAGCAGGATTGCCACCGGCTTACCCACCTCTTCACGAAGTCTTTTTACCATGTCCATTCTTTTCTTATGATCTTCATAAGTCCCATGAGAAAAATTGCATCTGGCAACATTCATTCCCTCCAGCATCATCTGTCTTAATACTTCCTCGTCATCTGTGGACGGCCCCAATGTACACACAATCTTAGTTTTACGCATCCCTGCCTCCGTTCTCCGGTCTTATGCCGGCTTTATTTCCCATCCTGTTATTTTGAACCAAAATATGTTTCTTTAGTACAAATTTTCCTTCTCATCATATCATATTCTTTGCAGGATAACCAGATACTGATGCTATCACAATAACCAACCTCAAAAAATATATTTTATAGTTGATTTATCAGAAAAACAATTGACTTTCAGACCTACAGCATATACTATATAAATATAATGACAGATACTTGTTAATACTGCTCTAGGTTGTACGTCTCTCAATATATGAGAATGACCGAACCCTAGAGCTTTTTATTTTGCATTATAAAGGAGATACATATGAGAACAGCTATACTTGTTGATGGAGGCTTTTATCGCAGACGAGCACAAATTGCACTTGGGGATATTTCTGCACAGGAACGTGCCTTTGAACTCGCAAATTATTGCAAAAGACATCTTGAAACACAAATAGATTTATCCAAAACTGATTTATATATATGGATGAATCAGTTTCTGAATGAGCTAAAAAAGAAACGAAAATTCGCCCTGCGTCTTGGAAAACTCGCCGAAGAACAGGCACATTATACAATCAGACCGGATATCGTTAAAAAACTTTGCAATGGGAGTCTTATCTTTTCAAATTTATGCGAATCAGATTTTTGTATTGAAATAAGCCAAAAAGGTGTCAACATGAAAATCGGATTGGATATCGCCTCTTTAGCATACAAACATCAAGTTGATCAAATCATTCTTATATCTGGAGACAGTGACTTTGTCTCAGCAGCTAAACTTGCACGCCGCGAAGGAATCGACTTCATTTTGGATTCACTGGGGGCTCCCATAAAACCAGATTTGTTTGAACACATTGACGGCCTGCGAACATGTGATAAATCCTACATGCCCACAAAGGCTGCCGTCAGTTAATAATATATAATAAATACAGGGGCAGATTTTTCAACCTGCCCCGCAAAACTGTTACGTTTTCCGCAAACGTCTGTTTCCTGTCAAATCCCGCAAAACGTAAAACTAAACTCCAGCTTTCCGCTGACATCAATATGATACTCCGGATGAACAGGTGCACCCCAGCTGTCGTCACCGCCCACACCCAGCTGTTGTCCCGAAACACGCACTACTGTGTAATGCACTTTGGGAAGCTCATAGGGATGTTTCGCGTTCTCAATCTCATGCGGTGTATAAGGGAGTGCCGAGAAATTTAAATTTTCCCCGGTAAACAGGATTCCACGCCCCTGTCTGTCCGTCACTTTGGCATACCGCACACCGGTCTTATTGCCACACTCCTGCGGCACCAGATAAGCTGCCATATTATCCGCCACCTTATTGCGGTAAATGCCAAGTTTTGCGCCCTGTTTTCGATCCTCATAGGTCTCTTCCGGGCCATTCCCGTACCATTCCAGGCAGTCATAATCCGCATTAAATTTAAACAGCACGCCAAATTCGGGCATATCCGGCAATCCCGCTACCGGGTCATAAGAAAGCGTTGTCTGGATTCTTCCATCCCCATATACTTTATAGGATAATTGACATGACGCCGCCGGTGTGGTCTGAAGATCATAGAGAAAAGTCACATGTACATAGTCCTTCTCTTCCCGTACAATGGGGTTCTCCCATGCAACGCCCGGCACATCCAGTTTCTTACCCACGCCCTTACAGGAAGCATACATACTGGCAAGTTTCCACTGTCCCTGTCTTCCCGCCATATTATTGCCCATATCATTGTCCGTAGGGGCCCGCCAGAAATTCGGCCTGGGTATCTCTTCTATCAGTTCTTTGCCTGCATAGCGGTAGGATACAAGCCCTCCCACAAGTTCTGAGAACAGCACATCAAAATTCTCCCCGCGCACGCCGAAATTATCATTGCCGCGAATCAGTACAAACGGTTTTTCTTGTCCTTTGACCTTCTCGGCAATCTTTGCAATCACCGCCTGACCAAAAGCAATTTCATACCCCTCTCCGGCCCAGAGCGTATCCTGCTTTAAAAGGAAGGAAATCGTGACCGCATACTCCCCCGGCTCTTCGGGTACTGCAAACGGTATGGGAAAACTGCCCCGGCTTTCAGGTGCCACACAAATTCCGGCAAGCTCCTTTTCTTCCACAACCACACCATCCCGCAGAAGCTGCGCCGCACACCGAAAGGCATCCGTGGAAACAAACAGATTCTTGTTCCACACTGTAAAGTCTTCGGCCCCTACCGTCACAGCAATATTCTGATAGTTAAATTTCACTGCCTGCATTTTGGGCGACGCCTCACGCTCCCCGCCATAGGCAATGCCGTTTCCGCTGAAATTATAGTCTGTGGGCCTTTCTCCAAAATCACCGCCATAAGCCTGGAACCACTCTCCATATCGATCCTTTTTATAGAGGGACTGGTCAATATAATCCCAGATAAAACCGCCTTGGTATCCGGAATTTTCCTGATCTGCCAATTCCGTATATTTGTGCATCGCACCGCAGGAATTTCCCATGGCATGTGTATACTCACAGCAGATAAAAGGTTTCACATCTCCCCCTGCAAGGTACTCTTCAATATCTGTCACTTTGGCATACATGCGGCTTTCCATATCTGATGAGTCATTATAGCTTCTGTCATTAAAGACACCTTCATAATGCACCAGTCTTGTGTCATCCAGCCTGCGGAACAGTTCTGACATCTCATACAATACCAGACCGCCGTAAGATTCATTGCCAAGCGACCAGATCAACACTGCCGGGTGATTTTTATCCCTCTGGTAACAGGAATTGATGCGGTCAAACATCATTTCCTTCCACTCCGGTTTATCTTTCGGTACGACAAAAGACAGATTTTTCTTCCCTTTTAAGTATGCCTCCCATGTACCATGAGATTCCAGATTACTCTCTGCAATCATATACAGACCGTAACGGTCACAAAGTTCATAAAGCCTCTCATCATCCGGATAATGGCTGGTCCTGATTGCATTGATGTTGTTGCGCTTCATCGTCACAACATCTTTCTCCATCTCCTCATAAGACACATGTCTGCCGGAGACAGAACTAAAATCATGCCTGTTAGCGCCCTTAAACACAATGCGCTTTCCGTTCAGCAGCATCCGGTTGTTTTTCATCTCAAACTTTCGGAATCCTGTAGGCTGTATAAGATATTCGCAAAGACTGCCTGTCTTATCAAGCATTTCCATTTCCAGTTCATACAGATATGGCTCCTCTGCACTCCAGAGTTTCGGACTGTCAATCTCTGTCGTAAACTCCATGGAGGAAGTTCCCGGCCTCTCTTCTTCCCAGAGCACCTTATCCTTATCCCGCAGCCGGATTCTTACCGTACCGTTTCCGGAGATTCTGCCCCTTACAGATAATCGTGCCTTATCCCAGTCCTCTCCCTCAAACAATGTCCTCACACAGAGATCTTCCACATGCACACTGGGAACCGCATAGAGATATACATCCCGGTATATACCGGAAAACCGAAAGAAATCCTGATCTTCGCACCAGCTTGAAGAAGTCCACTTAAACACCTGGACCGCCAGCTTATTCTCTCCTTCCCGTAAATAAGGTGTCAGATTAAACTCCGATGATGTAAAACTGTCCTCGCTGTACCCCACATAGAATCCGTTCAGCCACAGTGCCATACCGCTTTCCACACCTTCAAAAGCTATCCGGATTTCCTTACCCCTCATGGATTCCGGAACTTCAAAATATTTCACATAACTGGCAACAGGATTAAATCTTTCCGGGATTTCCCCCGGTGCAATCTCTTCTCTTCCGTCCCAGGGATACTGGGTGTTGACATACTGGGGAATATCATATCCTTCCATCTGAATATGCGCCGGCACCCGGATATCTGCCCAGCATTTACAATCATAGGTATCCTTCTCGAATCCATCTATTGCTGAATGAATATTCAAAGCATAAGAAAATTTCCAGATTCCATTTAATGACTTGATCAGGGAGCTCTGCTTATGCATATATTCCTTTTTATCCTTATAAATCTTCTGTGCGTAATGTGCCGGAAGCACATTTTCTTTAAAAAACTGTGGATCCTTCACCTTACTGTAATCAAATTGTGTCATAGGATGGCAATGCTCCTTTCCCAAATTTTATAAATCCCGTCGTTTACGTCTGACGGATTGTATAACAAAGGTGCCAAAAACATCCTTAAAATCCAGATATTCCTGACACCTTACTGTTACCAGACCATTTTATCAGACAGATATAATCTTAAAATATCCGTTACTTCACAGCACCCGTAATACCTTCTGCAAAAGCGTTCTGCAAACAGAAGAATACGATTGCGGTGGGCAGTGTACAGATCAGTACAGCCAGCATCAGCATACCGTAGTCTGTCACATAACCCTGTGTCAGGTTGGCAACTACCATGGGCATTGTCTGACTGGTAGAATCTGTCATAATTACCTTCGGCCACAGATAACTGTTCCAGGCGTTCATAAAGGTAATCGTCATCGCCGCCGCATATGTGGAGCGCATGGTAGGTATAAACATCTGAAAGAAAATACGAATTTCGGACAGACCGTCGATTCTGGCCGCCTCCATAATATCATGAGGAAAAGATCTGGCACTCTGTCTGAACATCATGATCAAAAACGGCGTGGAAACCGTAGGCAGGATAAAACCTATCGTGGTATTGAGCCAGCCAGCCGTGGAAAACATCTGGAACAAAGGTATCATCGTCGCCACAAAGGGTACCATCATTGCCAGAAGAATAATGCTCATAACCGTATCTTTTGCCTTATCATGGTAAATCTCAAATCCATAACCTGCAAGAGAACTGACAATCAAAGATATAATGGTGAGAATAATCGCATACTTGAAAGAATTACCAAGAGCTCTTCCCACATTCTGATTCGCCAGAAGGTTCTTCAGATTCTCAAAGAAGTAACCACCCGGAATCAGACGGCCGGCAACTACCTCCGCACTCTTGTTCGTTGCTGCACTTACCATCCAGTACAGCGGAAATACGGAAATAAAGGATACAATACACAGGAACAGATACATACCAAATTTTTTGCCTTTAGTCACGCTTATCACCTACTTTCATCTGCAAGAACGCCAGAACTGCAACCAGTACCAGAATCAGGAAGGACATTGCTGCCGCATAACCGAAGTTCGGCACATACTTAAAGGACATATTATATATGTAATGCGACATGGTGATCGAAGCATTGGCCGGGCCGCCGTCTGTCAGGTTTACCGATTCATCAAACAACTGCAATGTACCGTTTGTGGACATGATCGCAGTCAGCAGGATGGTAGGTTTCAAAAGCGGTATTGTAATCTTAAAGAATGTCTGTACCGCAGAGGCACCGTCAATCTTAGCCGCTTCATATACAGAATATTCAATGTTCTGCAAGCCGGACAGATAAAATACCATGTTATACCCTGTCCACCGCCATAAAAGTGCAATGATAATGACAATCCTCGCACTCCATGTATGTGTCAGGAAAGAATAAGGCTGATCCAGGATCCCTATATTGACTAACAGGAGATTGATGATACCATTGTTGGCAAACAAGGAACGGAAGATAACCGCATAGGCCACCAGTGAGGTCGCACAGGGCAGGAAAATCATCGTTCTGAAAAGCCCTTTGAACCTAAGGTTCTTGTTATTCAGTATGGATGCCAGGATCAATGCAAAAATCAGCATGATCGGCACCTGAATGATCAGATAGAAAAATGTATTTTTAATGGATTGGACAAAGACCGCATCCTGGAACATTCGCGTATAATTCATGATGCCGCAGGGCTTCATATCCGCCCCGACACCTGTTTTAAATGATAAGAGCAGTGCTCTCACCATCGGCACAAAACTCATCACAAAAATCAAAAACGCACCTGGCGCAAGAAATACCCATCCCGTAAAATTATGTTTACGGCTGAGCGTCATTTTTTTTGGCTTACCCAAGAAACTCCCTCCTTCTCTGCCTGTGGAGAAAAAAGGGGAACAGCCCGTTAGCACCATTCCCCTATTTTTGATTTAACTTAAAATCTTAATCTCGTGATCGAACTTTGTTCGATCCATTATTTGCCCATATTGAAGTTTACTGTATCTGCCGCTGTCTTCATCTCGGTCTCGATATCGGAACCGTTGATGTAATTGGTGATTGCAGTTGCCACAGCGTCACGTCCCTCATAATAGTAAACACCTGTGATGTTGGACGGAACCTTTGTGGAGAACTCAACGATCTTAGCAGATACTGCATCGCCGCCGAAGAACTCATTGGGTGTTGCATATGCTGTGGAATCACCTGCGGGAGCCCATGTTGCCAGAGCACCGCTGGCAAGGATATTGTCATACAGTTCTGTGCTTCCTGCAAAGGTGCTTGCAAGGAAATCGGTTGCCAGAGCCTGGTTCTTGCAGTTTGTGGTAACTGCCCAGGAAGAACCGCCGTTGTTAGAGTAGTTGGTTGCATTGGATGCACCTACCAGACTGGGCATATTGGTGAGTGCCCATTTACCGGACTGATCTTCTGCCGTCTGAATGGAAGCCATGATCCAGCATCCGTTAATGGTGCCTGCTACGTCACCGCTTACAAGAGATCCTACATACTCATCCCAGCTGTTAACCTCAATCAGTACGCCGCTGTCTTTCAGCTGCTTATATGTCTCCATAACGATCTTCAAGGTATCATTGTCAACGATATTTGCCGATCCATCCTCATTGAACAGGGAAGAACCTGCCGACTGCATCATCATCATGATCAGGTCACACTCGCCTGCCTGCATGGAGATGAGGGGCTTGCCTGTTGCTTCCAGAACCTTCTTACCATTCTCAATATACTGATCAAATGTGATGTCTGTGAAGTCGTCGATAGTCAATCCTGCCTGCTCCAGATAGTCTGTACGATAACATGCAACTACAGCACCATTATCGAAAGGAACGCCGTAGTTCTTGCCGTCAATCACGGAGTATGCTGTCTTACCTGCTGCAAACTGGGAGAAATCAATCCCGCTGTTTGTCAGATCCATGCATACGCTCGGGAAGCTGATAACGTTCTTCTGGAACGCATTATCCTGCATCAGGAAAATGTCAGGTAACGTGCTCAGATCGCCGGAAGTTGCCGCTGTGGTAACTTTGGTCTGAATATCTTCCCAAGGTGTCTCTACTACATTCAGCTTAAAGTTCGGATGGTCTTTCTGATAAACCTTCTCTGCCTCATACATAGCGTTCAGGTTAAATGCCGGATCCCAGCACCATACTGTCAATGTCTCTTCGCCGGATGCCCCGTCTGCCGCCGGTGCCTCTGTTTCTGCTCCTCCATTGTCTGCTGCCGGAGCCTGTGTGCCGGAACCGCCGCCACAGCCGGTAAGCATTGCTGCCAGCATAGCGCCGGCCACTAAAACTGATACCAATTTCTTTTTCATGAATTTTCCCTCCTTTATTTGGTAAAATAAACCATAATTCTTCCCCGAACCCCAATTTCCCATATTTTTCTATGGGCAATTTGTATATTTTTAGGACTCATGATTTATTTTGTATGTGCATTATATCAATATTTTTGCTAATTATGTTTTCGTATTCAATCTAAAAAAGAGCAAATTCAACCATTTTGGCAGTCATTTTTGCTCTTTTCTAAATCTATCTGCTTTTTTTATGTGCAAATTACCAACCTTTCTTGGCAGAAACATTAAAGTTCAATAATTTGCCTTCATAGTTCTCCCTGTTCTTCTTATATTGATAGGGCGATGTACCGACAATCCTGCGGAAATTCCTGTTGAAGGTGGAAACCGTAGGATACCCTACCCTCCGAGCCACCTCTTCCATGGAATAGCGGCTCTTCTTAATCAGTTCACAGGAATTCTGAATCCGTACCAGGGTCAGATATTCCGCCGGTGTCATTCCCATATACTCTACGAACACTCTGCGAAAATGGGTCTCGCTCAAGGAGCATTTCCTGGCAAGCTCCGCCACACGGATCTCTTCCATATAATGCTTATTGATATAATCAAGTGCATCTATAATCTGCTCCAATCCGCCCCTGTGCAGATGTTTTTCCGGTTTTACCCCTCCACCCGGTTCAATATCGTTCCTGGCCACCATGATCAGTATGGACAGCAGGATACCCCGCAGGACTTCCACCGAATAACTCTTACGGTTGCGGCACTCTTCCATGGCCATACGTACAAGCGCCGCAAGCTCCTCATTCTTACCTGCATCAAGACATACCGCATCATGGTTAATCCTGTCCAATAATTTATGCACAAAAATATCATCCTGCGGATAGACCGTAGTCAGAATAGCCTCCGGATCCAGAAACAGATATTCCCAATAGCTCAAACTGCTCATCCGGCTGTTGGTCACATGGGGAAAGTTTTGCGGAATCACTGTAAGGGAGCCCGGCGCATAGGAAACCGTTCTCTCATCCAATACCAAATGACCGGTCCCCTCCAGACAGAAACCAATTTCCAAAAGATTATGAAAATGCAGACTGTTTACATCGTCACCATAGACGCGCCTCCAGTTTTCTCCCAGAAGGGCCAGCACCTGTTCTCCTTCCGGAACCTCATAATAGCGAAACTCAATTTCCTGCTTTTTTCTTGCCGCCACGGACACCCTTCCCCTCTTTCATCTGATCCAGAAGTTTTTCCTTACTGTCTTTATGCTTCTCTCTATAGCCGGTAATCTCCTTGAGCTGGCCGTCAAAATAATAATCCACCCAGGCGATGGCATTATAGGATACCGGTTCCCATGCAACAGAAGGAGATATCTGTATGTTCTGATCATTCACACTGCACGCTTCCCCCTCCGGCAGCAATTCCTCAAAACTTGCTGTCACATACCTTACCTTATCCCTGATATCTCCCTCCATACTAAATCCTACAAAATCCGCCTGCATATGACTGCTTTGCGTAAATCCAACGCTGACATTTACTTCTATAGTGCCTGTGGCATCGTATTCCGATAAATCTATCATATAAACATAGGAATACAGACAGACATTCTCCCCGTTCTCTGACAAATAATGTTCAAATTCCAGATCCCGGACCGCGCTTTTATACTCTTTTTTTACATAATCGGAAACTGCCTGTTCCCAGGCCTGATAATCCTCTTCTTCCAGAATATTTTCTTTTTCCCGGATCAGACAGGCAATGTGATATCCTTCTTTACCTCCGGACAAGACCAGATTTGCACTGGTTTCTTCTTCATGCATCATACCCACGGTACATCCCCGGGGTGTATCAAACTGGAAATATGATCTGTACTCGATTCCTACAGGTCCGCTCTGCTTCTCCAGATACAGCGGAGAAGTTACAGAGAGAATCTGCCCCGGAAAGATAAGATCAGGATCCACAATCTTATCTATATTAGCCTCATACAAATCCGTATACAGCCTGCCGTCTCCCCATGTCTGTTCCGATATTTTCCACAGGGAATCACCTGTTTCCACTTCGTACTGCCCTGTCTGGGCCGGCTGAAGCATATAGTATTCTCCCGACTCCGGTCTGGCCTCTCTTAAAGCAAAACTGCCCTCAGCCTGCACAAGGATCACCGGACTTCCCGCAAGAACTGCCGTCAACGTAAGTATTCCTGTTATCTTTCTTCCCAATACTCCCATACGCCTGCCTGATCTCCCAGCCAAATATTCTCATGCTTTTCCTTGCAGCGACGCACTTTACCAGTACTTTCCGACTTATCATATCTGTCCCAGAACACAGAATCCTTCCTGTAGGGCGCAGCCTCTTCAGGCGTGAGTTCTGCATAGAAAGTGCTGTTCGACGGATCGCTGCCGGAAATCGCCGCAACCTTGGGATCCAGAGAAATCCCAATCACGAAATTACCTTCATCCGTCACATAGAAAAAGGGAACAAAATCATAATAATTCTCCAGATCCTGATCCGCGCAATGAAACCAGCTCAGAAAAATATCCACATTCTCTGATGAAAGTTTCTCTTCTTTCTGCTTTTCGTTGAACTTATCCATCCATAAAGCGACAAAGTCTTCATTCAGATGTAGAATATCATCCAAAGAGTAAGTTTCTCCGGTCAGAAGATCCACCGTTAAGGCCCTCTGTGTCATATAGACATACCAGACAGGACTGATCGGGGCATATATTTCCTTATAATTGACACTCATAAGATACTGGCTGTGATAGGTCACATCGCACTCCACATCACTGCTGAAAATACTGTATTCTTCCTGCAATTGTCTGACCTCATCATTGGGCTTCAGATGCCAGTAATTTACTCTGTCCATCGCCGTATCATAAAGTATGGCATTAATCTGCTCCAACTGTTCAATGGGCTCTTCTTCTGTCCCTGCAAGTATCGGATATTCTATCGTCAGCACATCCCAATAAGGATATTCATCGGAATATTCCACATAATACTGCTGTTTCTGCACAGTATAATCATGATATCCTTTCGGCCCTGCATGGCTCACCAGATATGCCGCCACACTGCCGACCGCCACTGCCAGAATAATCACCGCTGCAAAGACAGCCGTCCATCGATATTTCTTTGCCGGCCGCCTCACCGGTTCTATCGTAGATGTATATGTTAAATCGTCTGTCACTGTTTGTTCTGCTGTTATGCATCCATTCTCTTGCTCCTGTATTCCTTCCATAATTAATACTTCTCCCTCAGCCTTCTTATATCATATCGTAAATCACCGCCAAATACAACCTGGTGCTGCCTCATCCCGCTCCTTTCTCACCCGGATTTCGTCGTATCCTTCCATATTTTTAAGAATACAGATGACTTGCATCATATTATCATCATTTTTGCATCATAGTTGCATCATTTGCCCTGACAGTACTAAAATAATCCCTGTACACAAACGGATCCCCCGGCGGTGGAGCGCCAGGGGATCCGTTTCATCATATATACAAACTAAGGGATATAGGTAAACGCTTATTCAACATCCTGCAAGGCTGCAAAGTCTTCCTCTCCTGTACGGATTTTAACAACTTTATCCACATTATAGACAAAGATCTTGCCGTCTCCGATATGCCCTGTATAGAGCGCCTTCTTAGCAGCCTCCACTACAGACTCCACCGGAATCTTGCTGATTACCACTTCCACCTTTACCTTGGGAAGTAGCGTTGCATCTATCTCAACACCACGATATCTGTCTCCTGCGCCCTTCTGGATGCCGCAGCCCATCACCTGCGTCACAGTCATACCGGTCACACCCAGATCGTTCATTGCCTTACGGAGTTTATCGTACCTGGAAAGCTTGGCAATAATCGCAACCTTATAGATACCTGTCGATGCTGCCATAGGCACCTGCGCAACCTTAACTGCCGCATCCTTAAGTACATCGGAAGCCTCATCATAATCTTCCACTCCAAGACTGGTGTTCTCATTCACCTCCATGGCCATGGTATTAGACACATCCATAATACTGAATCCGGAGTATGCGGATGCCAGTCCATGCTCCATGCTGTCCAGACCCACAATCTCTTCCTCCTGGGAAGCCCGAAGGCCAATCACCGCTTTGATAATCAGGAACACAATCGTAATGGTCACTGCTGTCCATGCTGCTACGGAAGCAAACCCGATAAGCTGCAAGCCCAGAAGTTCAAAACCGCCTCCATAGAACATACCCACAAGTTCCTCTCCGGAAGCATTGGCAATCGAGTATCCCGGCGCCGTATTGGTGGCAAAGAACCCTACGGAGATTGTCCCCCAGATACCGTTCATCATATGTACTGCCACAGCACCCACCGGATCATCCACGCGCAGTTTATAATCCAATAACCAGACACCGAACACCACCAGAAGACCTGCCACGGCACCAATCACGATGGCACCGAAAGCATCTGTTACATCACAGGGCGCCGTGATTGCTACCAAACCTGCCAAAGATGCATTTAAGCACATGGACACATCCGGTTTGCCATACTTGATCCATGTAAAGATCATACATACGACCGTTGCCACTGCGGGAGCAATCGTAGTGGTCACAAAGATGGATCCCAGCTGTTCCACGCTGGTTGCCGCCGCACCGTTAAATCCATACCAGCCAAGCCAGAGAATGAACACTCCCAAAGCACCGATTGGGAGATTATGCCCCGGGAAGGCATTGACCTTGGTAATCTTGCCGTCTTTGTCCCTGGTAAATTTACCGATACGGGGACCTAAAATTTTAGCACCCACAAGTGCAGAAATGCCGCCCACCATATGAATGGCACAGGATCCTGCAAAATCGTGGAATCCTATCTGTGATAACCAGCCGCCGCCCCAGATCCAGTGTGCCTCAATCGGATAGATCAGTGCCGATATCACTGCCGAATACACACAATAACTTAAGAATTTGGTTCTCTCCGCCATGGCACCGGATACAATTGTTGCCGTGGTGGCACAGAACACTAAATTAAATACAAAATTCGACCAGTCAAAACTCTCATATGCCGTAAAAATATCAAATCCCGGCTTACCGATCAGTCCCATCAAGTCCTCTCCCAGCAGTAAACTGAAACCGATCAGAATGAACACTACTGTTCCGATGCAGAAATCCATCAGGTTCTTCATGATGATATTGCCTGCGTTCTTGGCTCTTGTAAACCCTGTCTCTACCATGGCGAACCCGGCCTGCATCCAGAACACCAACGCCGCACCAATCAGAAACCAGACGCCGAATATCTGTCCGTTCATGACTTCCATAATCTCTTTTGTCATAATAATCCCTCCTCATTGTTTTTTCATGTATCCGCAGAGTTGAATGTACCATATGACTCCTTTCCACCCGTTTCTGTCAATACACGAAAAAAGCGCCTTGAGTTTCCTCAAAGCGCCTTTGCTTTTATGTGTTGCATTGTAGCACCATCATTTTATCATGTCAAGCATTATTTTTATGTCCATACAAATGTCTGTTTAAAGTCTGTTTAAAGTAAATAAAATAATTGACGCCTTGATTTTATTTCCCGTATAATAAATTAGACAGAATTTGAACTATAGAAAGAAAAGGAGACGCAGCAGTATGCAACAGTTTTTTGGAAAAAGCCCAGGCGGCAACCTTTCAGAAGCAGTCAAAGGCCTGCAAAACCCCAAATTTATCATGCTGTTTTCAAACAACAGTCAATTTGAAGTGCATGTAAAAGCTTTGGAAAAGCTGTACCCAAATGTGCCAAGCATTGGCTGTATCGGAATGGGTTACAGTACCGGCGTAATAGAAAACGGTGTCTGTGTAATCGCATTTTGCGGTGGAATCAGTGCAACGGCAAACGTGCTGGAACAGGTATCTGTTATGCCCGTAAAATACATTCATCGTTTAGAAGAGGACATCCGGAAGATCAATGCCGCCCATAAGGATACGGTCTGTATTGATTTTTGCAGCGGAAACGATGCGTGCGTATTAACCACCATAGATACCGCACTTAAACAAAACAAGATCTCACTGGTGGGCGGAACCGGGGATGCCGGAAAAGTTTCCGCCAACGGCAGAATCTATGAAGATTCGGTTGCCTATGCCCTCGTGAAAAATCATAACGGCCGTATAAAAACATACAAAGAGAATATTTACCGCCAGCTTGGCAATTACCGTTTTATCGCTTCCAATACGGACAGGGCAAACTACATAATCGGTTCCTTAAACGGCCGGCCGGCAAAACAGGTTTACGAAGAAATACTTCATGTGACAGATAAAGAAATATTGACACAGACATTTCAGAATCCCTTTGGAAAGCTCAACGGCAACGATACCTGTATCATTTCCATCAAAGATGTAGCCGGCAACGCACTGGCATGTTTCCGGCAGGTGAATGACTCCGATGTCCTGATTCTTTTGCAGCTGGGAGATTATGAGGCTATTACAAGACAAACAATTGCAACTATCTGTCAGGAATTTCCCAAACGTTCTGCTGTCTTTTCGGTCAACTGCCTGTTCCGTTATAAGCTGTTTTCCGAAAGAAATTACATGCAGACCTATCTTCACGAAATGTCCGCACTTGGCAGTCATGCCGGATTTGTTGGATATGGGGAACATTACAACAACCGTTTTGTCAATCAGTCCATGACTTGCGTGGTATTTGAATAAAGGAGGAAGATTATGTCGTTTTCAAAGAAGAAGTCAGGGCAGATACAGCATAATGAAAAAAGTCTTTATCCGGTACTGTACGTGACAGATCATTTAAAGGATTATAAAGATGCATTGATTCAGAAAGAAGTGGAATCACTCTGGGAGCTGAGTCTGGTCAATAATTCTTTCACCAGTGTGTTACAAAAAGCGGATAACTTTCAGGAACAGCTGATGGACTTTGGACAGTCCTTTTCCAGCATCAACAATACGGCAGAACAGTTTTCTGAAGTGAGAGAATCCATTGCACAGACTGTTTCAACAACCCAGGACAAAGTAAACGATCTGAAAGATACTTCCATGGCAATTGAACAGTCTTATGTTGAAATGGAACATACCTTTGAATACCTTCAGACAGCCGTGACCAGTATCTGCAAATGCATCAATAAAATTGTATCAATTGCAGACGAAACCAACATTCTTGCCATCAATGCGTCCATAGAAGCTTCCCGGGCCGGCGAGAGCGGCAAAGGCTTCGCTGTGGTTGCCTCAAAGGTAAAAGAACTGGCGGAAGAGATCAAGTCTCTCGCCAATGAAGCCGAAGCCGATATTCACAATGTGGAATCCGGCACAAATCAGCTGAATAAGAGCATTTCCGAGTCAGCTGAGAAACTTGGGCAGGGTACAGGCATTGTAAACGCTACCTATGATTCTTTCCAGGAAATTACACATGCAGCCAACGGTGCTTCCACGGTGCAGACGGAGATTTCAACCGTAATCGGATCCTCTCAGGACAGATTACAGACACTCTGCCAGTTTTTTGATGAGATAAAGCAGCAGTATCAGGAAGTTGTCAAACATATCAACCATGCCAGCAGCCTCGGCACCACCAAGAGTGCCATGTTTGAGGACATCGACAATATGCTGTCCCAGATTCCGCCGATTATCAAGGATACCAATCCGCAATTATAAACATCATCAAAATAAAACCCTGCTTTTGCAGGGTTTTATTTTGTACTATATCATTTCAATGTTTCCGCCAGTCGCCCGGACTCATCTGCGCAAAAATCACCGCGCCAAACACCAGGACACATCCTAAAATTTCCCGCCCGGTCATGGTCTCATGAAGAATCAGCATACCCGCCAGCACGGAAAAGACGGATTCCAGACTCATCAGCAAAGAGGCAATCGCAGGATTGATACCGTTCTGCCCGATAATCTGCAAGGTATAACCCACCCCGCAGGACATAATTCCTGCATACAGAAGCGGAATCCACACTTCCCATCCCCCGAACATCTGCATCCATCCCTGCAAGCCGCCCGGAGCCCGTATCACTTCTACCCCTATCATCGGCACCAGTCCCAGCACACCGCAGATCAGGAACTGAATACAGGACATACGCACACCGTCCACCAGCGGCGAGAAATAATCTATCACCATGATGTGCACAGAAAAACAGACAGCGCACAACAACACCAGAACATCACTTACATAAAAAGAAAATCCCTCTGTCAGGCACAAAAAATAAAGACCCACAACTGCCGTGAGAATACCCACCCAGACATTCCAATGGCATTTTTTCCCGACGAAGATTCCCAATACCGGCACCAGAAGTATATAACATGCCGTCAGAAATCCTGCTTTACCGGCCGTTGTGCCATAATACATTCCCATCTGCTGAAACGTACTTGCCACAAAGAGCACCGCCCCGCACAGGATGCCTCCTATCCAAAGCCTGCGCTTATCCTGTTGTGTCTGCGGCTTATGATTTTCCGTACGGCCATCCAAAAAACGTATGACCGGCAAAAGTACCACTGCCCCCATAAGGGAGCGGATACAATTGAATGTATACGGCCCGGCTGTGGCTCCGCCCTGTCTTTGAGCCACAAAGGCAACTCCCCAGACAAGGGCTGTCAGAATGAGGCATAGCGAGTTTCGGAGTTCTTTTGTCATAAGGATACCTTTCTGTCCAGATAATTAACTGCGATTATTAATTATAGCCATTTCGCCGTTACTTGTAAAGCACAGGGATTACAGACATCGGTATGAATTGTATTTTTCAAGGTACAGATTGCATTTTTGAGGGTATCCTTTGCTGATTCGTCCCCATATTGTGCATGTTATAATATGTTTTACAAAAGCCAGCTGAGAGGTACTATCTTGAGAAAAAATACAGAAAGAAAACTGAATCCCACTAATACAGATTCCGAATGGAACGCCATCCTGGAAAATGAAACAGAAGCCAATCAATATGCAGCGAAATGCCTTGCCGTATGTGCCGGTGTGGGAGCCCTGGCATGGCTCTTTAATATTCTGGGGATTTTTATTATTCCGGCTAAGATCATGAACATCGGCATGCCTTTTACGATTCTGTTCTTTTTGCTGCCGTCTTTGCTTTGCAAAGTGACAAAAGGCACCCCTCTCTGGGTGAAATACGTCATTGTCATCTCCGGCATTATCAGCATTTTCATTTTATCAAGCGCCATGCCCAAACACGGTGTTCTGGCCTGGGCAGTACCTCTTGCATTGAGTTGTCATTATTATTCCAAAAAACTTACCAGCCTGACCCTCATATCCTCCTGGATTCTTTTTTCCGCCTCGATTTATCTTGGGATGTACATAGGGGAAGGGGATCTGAATCTGCTGGTTACAGAGCCTGTCATAGAAAACAGGATCATCACAGGCAAGATGCTCTATGATGCATCTTTATTCTTTGTGCTTCCACGGGCCCTGATCCTTCTCGGACTATCTTCCATATGTACCACGGTAGCCGGGCGGACCAGGCGGCTTTTGGAAAAACAGATTAAGGACAGCGAGGAAAGACAGCGCATCTCCACAGAACTGGATGTTGCCACCCGGATCCAGGCAGATATGCTGCCCTGTATTTTCCCTGCTTTCCCGGAACATTCCGAGTTTGATATCTTTGCGTCCATGAATCCGGCCAAAGAAGTAGGCGGCGACTTCTACGATTTCTTTATGGTAGATGAGACCCATCTTGCCCTTGTAATAGCTGATGTGTCCGGAAAAGGCGTCCCTGCCGCACTCTTTATGGTAATCGGCAAGACGCTGATCAAGGACCACACAAAACCCAATGTGGATTTAGGGGATGTGTTCTCAGAAGTCAATGACCTGCTGTGTGAATCAAACAGCGAAGGATTATTCATTACTGCGTTTGAGGGTGTGCTGAATCTCGTGACCGGTGAATTTCGTTTCGTCAATGCAGGACATGAAATGCCCTTTATCGCAAAATCAGGCGGCCCCTATGAGGCATACAAACTCCATGCCGGATTCGTGCTCGCGGGCATGGAGAATATGAAATATCAAAGCGGCAGTATCCAGCTTTCACCGGGAGATAAGATTTTCCAATATACAGACGGCGTAACAGAAGCTACCAATGCTGCCCAGGAACTCTACGGCATGCAGCGGCTCTCAGATATCCTTGTAAAAAATACCAATAAAAAACCTGCGGAACTTCTCCCTGCCGTAAAAGCTGATATTGATGCTTTCGTGGGAGAGGCCCCGCAGTTTGATGACATCACAATGCTCTGCGTGGAATATCTGAAAACCATGGACGTCTGAATCAGATATTATTCCAGCTGATCGCACCGTCCGCAGCAGCATTTTGGTCTCCTCCTTTTTTCTTCAGTAATTATATGGCCTTATCCTCGTCGAATTCATCTTCCAGTGCAGTCAGTACATTCTTAATACATGCATGCATGGACGGCTCCAGCGGACTGTCTATCCACTTCTTCAACAATTCTATTGCCCTGTCAGTCTCAAAATCCTCCAGAAGTACAGACACCTCTGCCAGATCACCCTCCGACAGCACCAGTACATCGCTTCCATCACTACTGACAGCGCTGTATTTATCAAGCTGTTTTCCCCCATAGGTATTGATAAATTCCTGAAACCCGTCCAGTGTGTTTTCCCAGATGAAAAGCAGTTCCTGCCAATGTTTCTTCACATATTCCAAATTACCTGCCTTGCTCTGTTCTTCATGTGCAAATGCCATGTCCGCAAGCTGATCTGCACCCAGCGTTCTTGCATTTCCTTTCAGACCATGTACCTGAATCGCATAGTCCTTCATATTTTTCCTGCCAGAAATTGATATACAGTGTCCTGTTTCACCCGGTCTTTGACAAACATCCTCACAAGATCCAGATACATTTCCATATCCTTCTTTGCATGCAGCAGTCCGTTTTCTATGGAAATACCATACTGGAGATGCTGCTTATCCGTACATTCCCTGAGAATCATCTCATTCATGCCAAGCACCGCATTGATAGGGATTCTGATCTCGTGGGACATATTGGAGAGAAACAGGCTCTTGGCCTCATTGGCCCTGACCGCTTCATCCTTTGCCTTCTCATATTCCCCGCAAGCATATAATCCACCGGCATATTACTTACCTTTTCTTTTTCGTAAATGGTATCCAGAATTACCTCATTAAAGGCATCTGTGCCCTCCCTGATAAGGAATACATTGATAAAAGAATTGCCGATATCTTCCTATGTCAGACCAAGCATCCGTTCCGCTGCCGGATTCAGCATGGTAATCTTTCCATTCATACTGATCACCATGGCCCCCTCCAGCATATTGGTCACAATTTCCCTGTATAGTCCCTTATGATCTTTCTGTTCCAGCATGTGTGCTATAACTCCTTGCGTATTTTCAGAATGTTTCGCCCATCCTTATACTCATAAGTAATCTCATTCATGTTTTTCTTGACAATATAGATACCTAATCCGCCTATTTCCCTCTCTTCGACGGACAACGTCACATCCGGATCAGCCTTGGCAAGAGGATCATACGGCACACCCTGGTCAATAAAGGTTATCACCACAGAAAGCGGTTCTTCTATCACCTCTACCCGCACCGTTGCCGGCCCGGTCCCGGGATGATATGCATAGTGCACAATATTGCTGAACAATTCATCAATGGCTATATCTATCTGCATCTGTGCCTTCACCGGGCAATCAAACTGTTCAAGCTGCCCATCCACAAACTCTGTAATGACAGGAATACTTTCCAGCGTTGCTTCAACTGTTACCTCTTTCATACACGCTCCTTACTTATTCTATATTCAGAATATCCAAAAATCCCGTCACCTCAAAGACTTCATATATTGTCTCATTGACATGGCATATCAGCATTTTTCCACTGCCTTTTTTCATAAACGCCTTATGCGCAGATAAAAGCACGCGCAGGCCCGCCGAAGAAAGATATTCCAGCTCCTCAAAATCCAGAATCAGCTGCTCTGCCTTCTCAAGAACGGCATTGATCTGTATCTCCAACTGCGGCGCCGTAGTGGTATCGAGTCTCCCGACAGGCTTAATCGTAATTTCATTCCCATTTTCTTTCGTTTCAACAGTCATTATGTGCCCCTCCTTATAAATTACTTCTGCCTATAATGTAGCAAAAAAAGAGCTTTCTGGGGGATCTGCGGTATACATCGTAGTTTTTATGGTATACTTTGCAGGTCTAAATGTTTTTCCGCCACACCATATGTATTTTCCCGTTCACTTCCACCTGCTCATCGCTTTCCGTAAATCCCAGTTTCTCACACAGTGCCGCGGACTTCCTGTTATCTCCCATCACCAGTGCCTGTATCTGCGTCATTCCCAATTCCTCTCCAGCATAGACAAGAATCGCACTGCACACCTCATAAGCATATCCCTGCCTCTGCCAGGGTACCCCGATCACAAAACCAAGTTCCGGCAGACCGAATCCTTCTCTCCAGGTGATTCCTGCCCTGCCGATAACCTGCCCGCTTTCTTTCTCAAGAACTGTCCACAGACCATATCCATAGAAAGCATATACTTTCTCAATATAATCTCTGGTATATGCAATCTCTTCCGCAGAATCCTCAAATAAATCTTCCATATACTCCGTGATGGCTTCCTCCGCATAGATCTGATAAAAAGCTTCCACATCCTCCACTGTCGTCTCTCGTATAACACAACGCCCGGTGGTCAGTATTTCCCAGGGAAGTCCGGCCAGACGGCGGTATGCCATATCAAGAGTCCCATAGTCCGCCTCTTCCACCCGTTCCAGAACATACATCGCACCTGTAAAATCCGTCTCCTGGTTCTTCTCGTGCCGATATGGAAGTACGTACCAGCCATTCTGCCGCAGCGCACGGTACTCCTGCCCGGAATCCGTAATATACAGAATATCTTCCTTGTCCCTGGCAGACAATCTCTCTTCTGTCCCGATGATCATCTCCACACCGTGTACCAGCAGATCATCCAACAGTGCGCTTTCCGCACACATAATATGCTGTTGCAGTACTTCCTCATCAACTTTTATAACTACTTTTTCAAGCATGTTCTGTTCCCGGCCCCCTGTAAATATTATCTGCCCTCTTGCATTGTCCGGCTCTTTGTATATATAATGATATCATATTGCGAGTTGAAAAGTCTCAGAAACAAAAAGAAAACAAAATGGAGGAACTCATGTCACAGAATACACAAAATCCAATCGTAACTTTCACCATGGAAAACGGCGATATAATCAAAGCGGAGTTATATCCTGATATAGCACCGGTTTCCGTCAACAACTTTATTAGTCTGGTCAACGCCGGATTCTATGACGGCCTGATTTTCCACAGAGTCATCAAGGGCTTTATGATTCAGGGCGGAGACCCGGAAGGCACCGGCATGGGCGGCCCCGGCTACTCCATCCGCGGTGAATTCAGGCAGAATGGTTTTGACAATGACTTAAAGCATACGGAAGGGGTGCTCTCCATGGCAAGAAGTATGCATCCCGACTCCGCGGGCAGCCAGTTCTTTATTATGCACAAGACAAGCCCGCACTTAGACGGCGCTTATGCGGCGTTTGGAAAAGTGATAGAAGGTATGGATGTGGTGAACCGCATCGCTGAGACAGCTACCGATTATGAGGACAGACCGCTGGAAAATCAAGTGATGCAGACGGTTACGGTCGATACTTTCGGCGTGGATTATCCGGAGCCGGAGAAGATATAGTGGAGCCGTTCATAAAATGTTCATATTTAATTTTAAAAAACTTTACTTCCCCAACATTTTTTAGACATTTCTCCCACGTATACTAATACCATAAGATACAACACAAAAACAATTATATCAAAGTTAGCTGATTAATTTAAAACTTTTTCATAATAATGCCAAGTAAAGGAGACTTTACTTGGCATCCTCCCTTTTCTAGGGAGCTTTTTTATTGTTTTTAATTATGCATGTATACAATTTATGCTTGCCATGTAAGTCATACCTATGGTATACTTGGATACTAGAAGCGCATTAAAATCGTTTCTTATTGATTGTCAACGTAGACATTCTTCTCTAATGTCTACGCTTTTTTGTCTCACAGACGGATTTTTCAACGGAGAAAAATGAGGAGGAAATATCATGAAGTATTATATGACGTTTATGACAGAAATCATCAGCAAAGTAAATGATGCTGTCAACAGTTTTGTCTGGGGCATCCCCATGCTGGTTCTGCTGATCGGCACCGGTATCCTGATGACCGTCCTGACCAAATTCTTCCAGTTATCCCATATAGGACACTGGTTTAAGAACACCATCGGCGGTATTTTCAAAGACAGACACATTACCAGACATACAGACAAGGACGACAAATCCATCTCCCAGTTCCAGTCCCTGTGTACGGCTCTTGCTGCCACGATCGGTACCGGTAATATCGTAGGTGTAGCCAGTGCACTGGTGGCAGGCGGACCGGGCGCTATCTTCTGGATGTGGATTGTTGCTTTCTTTGGCATGATGACCAACTATTCCGAAAATGTACTGGGTATCTACTATCGGCGCAAGAATGAAAAGAACGAATGGTGCGGCGGAGCCATGTATTATCTAAAGGACGGCCTGGGCTCCTACAAGGGATTTAAACAGGTCGGTGCTGTACTGGCTGTACTGTTTTCAATCTTCTGTCTGCTGGCATCTTTTGGTATCGGCAACATGAGTCAGGTCAATTCTATTTCCATCAACATGAATTCCGCTTTTGAGATCCCTGCAAAAGTAGTGGGCATTGTACTGGCTGTACTGGCCGCACTGGTCATTGTGGGCGGGCTTAAGAGAATTGCCTCTGTTACCGAAAAACTGGTTCCTTTTATGGCCATCATCTACATAATCGGCACCCTGGTAATCTTCATCATAAATATCGGACAATGCGGTGCCATTTTTTCTGCTATCTTTAAGGGTGCTTTCGGCCTGCGCGCAGTGGGCGGCGGTATCGTCGGTTCCGGCATTAAGCTGGCCCTCACCTGGGGTATGAAACGAGGTGTATTTTCCAATGAAGCTGGTCTTGGTTCTTCCGTAATGGTTCACTCCAATTCCAATGTCAAGGAGCCTGTCAGACAGGGTATGTGGGGTATCTTTGAGGTATTTGCAGACACCATAGTGGTCTGCACACTGACCGCTTTTGCAGTGCTCTCTTCTGATCTGGTGGACCTGGAAACCGGCGCGGTATTGAGTACTTCGGAAGGTTCCGCTCTGGTGGGAGAAGCGTTCTCTACGGTATTTGGTAAAGCGGGTCCGGCTTTCATCGCTCTTGCAATCCTGCTGTTTGCCTTCTCCACGGTACTTGGCTGGAGTCATTATGGTTCTAAGGCATGGGAGTATCTGTTTAACACGAAATCCACTATTATTTATAAGATCGTATTCATTGTGATGATCTATGAAGGAGCTGTTATGAAACAGAATCTTGCCTGGGATCTCTCGGATACTTTTAACGGCTTAATGGCGATTCCCAACCTGATTGGTGTTCTCAGTCTTTCGCCAATCGTTGTGAAGATTACCAAAAACTATGTGGCGCGTAACATTAAGAAAGAAGATGTGAAACCGATTCTCTCAGTCTTCCCGGACATTGAAGAAGCACATATTAAAGAAATGAAAGAACAGCAGGAAATCTAATAAAGATAAAGAATACCCTGGGCCGACGACCCAGGGTATTTTCTTATCTTCAATAAAACGAAATCCGACCTTATGCTTTACCGTCAGAACCCAGTACGTTAACAATCTTATGGGAAACCATATCTTTAACAGCCTGGCGTGCAGGTTTGAGATACTGTCGGGGATCAAAGTGATCCGGATGTTCTGCAAAATATTTACGCATAACGCCTGTCATGGCAAGACGGATATCGGAGTCAATATTAATCTTACATACGGCAAGTTTTGCTGCTTTACGAAGCTGCTCTTCCGGAATACCTACTGCATCAGGCATGTTGCCGCCATACTGATTCACCATCTTCACGAACTCCTGCGGAACGGAAGAAGAACCATGCAGAACGATCGGGAAACCTGGCAGTCTCTTAATGCACTCTTCTAATACATCGAAACGAAGCGGAGGGGGAACCAGGATGCCTTCTTCATTTCTGGTACACTGTGCAGCCGTAAACTTATACGCACCATGAGAAGTACCGATTGCGATAGCCAGGGAATCACAACCTGTCTTATCAACAAACTCTTCCACTTCTTCCGGACGGGTATAGGACTCTTTACCAGACTCTACAACTACTTCATCCTCAACACCTGCCAGAGTACCAAGCTCAGCCTCAACCACAACGCCCTTATCATGCGCATACTCCACTACCTGCTTTGTCAGAGCGATATTGTCTTCAAAAGACTTGGAGGAAGCATCGATCATAACGGAAGTAAAGCCGCCGTCGATACAGGACTTACACAGCTCAAATGTGTCACCATGATCTAAGTGAAGAGCGATCGGGATCTGCGGATTCTCCGCTACGGCCGCTTCTACTAACTTCACCAGATATGTGTGGTTTGCATAAGCACGTGCACCTTTGGAAACCTGAAGAATAACAGGACTGTTCAATTCGCCTGCTGCCTCTGTGATACCCTGAACGATCTCCATGTTGTTTACGTTGAAAGCGCCGACTGCATAGCCGCCATCGTATGCCTTCTTAAACATTTCAGTTGTTGTAACTAATGCCATATTATTTTCTTCCTTTCTATTATATATTTTATGCCTTCCATTTGCTGGAACCTAACTCTTATTTTAACAGCCATGTCCATGAAAAGCAATGTATTTTATGGTCAATTTTCTTCCGGGATACGGATCTTTAACGCTCTGTGACAGTTGTCTATCTGTGCCACAAGGTGATCTCCCCCAAACTCTCCGTCCAGAGTCCATGCGATGGGTTCCTCAGACTCTACTTTGATGCTCTGTGCCTCATAAGTATAAATATGTTCTGATTTCACCCGCTTATCCACCAGCGCCAGAATAATATTATTGATTTCCAGGGGATTGGATGGCTTGCGAATCAAAGTCACCTCAAACAGTCCGTCATCCAAAGATACGTTTTGTCCGGTAATTCCTCTGAATCCTCCAACAGAATGAGAATTGGTGACCATGCCGTAAATAAACTCTCCCTCAATGATTTCCCCATTACAGGTAATCCTAAGAGGATAGGCCCGCACGGAAGGCAGACGCCTCACTCCTTCCAGGAGATATGCCGCATGGCCCAATACATTTTTGACATCCTGTTTCGTCTGGTAAGAAACATCCGTAAAAATACCGAAAGCTGCCACGTAAATAAATACGTCACTGTTGAATGTACCAATATCACAATCAAAGTCTCTGCCGTTTACCACTACATCAGCCGCATGCCGCATATTCTTCGGAATCTTCAGGCTATTGGCAAAATCATTGGTACTGCCTGCCGGAACATACCCTATGGGAAGTCTTTTCTCTGACTTCATCATACCGGTCACCACTTCATCCAATGTACCGTCCCCGCCACTGCATACCACCATATCGTAACCCTCATGACGCTTTCTCACAGCCCTCACCGCATCTCCTGCCGCCTGTGTGGGGTATGCTGTTACCTCATAGCCGGCTTTTGTAAAAATGTCAATGATATCCAAAAGGTTACTCTTAATCTGCGCCTTGCCTGCTCTCGGATTGTAAATAAAAAGCATTTTTTTATCCATCATAACCTCCTTGCCGCCCTCATATTCATCATAGCAAAAAAAGAAAAGACGGTCTACCCGCCTTCTCTGATTTCTTTATTTTATGCCTGATCAAATGTCACTTGTGCCTGCCGCCTTCCTTACTTTTCGCTCAGGAATTTTTCAATCTCTGCAACAGCTGCTTCCTCATCGCTTCCTTCAGCAATTACTGTCACCTCAGCACCGCTTTCAAGACCCATGCTCATCATACCCATAATACTCTTTGCATTTACTTTTCTGTTCTCTGAGTTGATGTACACTGTGCTTTCAAATTGACTTGCCACCTGCACAAGCATTGCCACCGGTCTTGCCTCCAGACCAGTTTCCAGTTTGATCTGGATCGACTTTTCAATCATAACGTTCTCCTCCTTTACGATCTGATTTTATCAGCGATTTCACTCAGTCTGCGTAATCTATGATTTACCCCTGATTTTCCTACAGACGGTTCCAGATATTCACCCAGTTCTTTCAACGCAGCATCCGGATATTCCAACCGAATCTCCGCCATCTGCCGCAGGTTGTCCGGCAGATTTCCAAACCCGTATTTATCTCTGATCAGCAGGATATCTTCTATCTGTTTAGAAGCAGCCGTCACCGTCTTGGAAATATTGGCCGTCTCACAGTTGACTCTCCTGTTGACAGAATTGCGCATCTCCTTCACAATCCGAAGATTTTCCAGATTCATTAAAGATACATGTGCACCCATAACATTAAGTAAATCCACGATGCCAGAACCTTCTTTTAAGTACACCACATCGTATTTCTTGCGCCTGATGATTTTTGCCTCTATCTGAAACTCCTGCAAAATCGTCTGTAGCTGCACTGCCTGTGCCTTTTCATCACAGACAAATTCCAAATGATAACTCTTCTGGGGATCGCTCATGGAACCAACACTTAGGAAAGCGCCTCTCAGATATGCCCTGGCACAACAGGAATTTTTAATCAGAAGAGAGTTGACCGGTTTGGTCAAATCCAATTCTCCTGACTCTTTCCTGTTAAGATGTAAAGCCTGTATCACTTTACATTCCAACGCATCATCAGGGATCAGTCTCTCTTTTCCCTGCATAACAGTTTCTATATTAAACGTTTTGCGAAGTAATGTAAAGCATTTTCTCACAACTGCTTCATTTTCTGTATCAAGCCTAAGGTGCATATTTCCTTCACCGACAGCTGCACCAAAAAGCAAAAGACCCGTAAGTTCTGCCAACTGACAATGTCTGGCCGAACTGATATGAGCTGCAAGTTCTTCTTTGACATTTCCGGAAAAAGACATCCATTTACTCCTTTATCTGACATCCCGGTGATACAGTTTCGTACCATAGGTTCCATGATCTTTCATCTTTGCATAAAGCTCATTGGCAAGTGTCACGCTCCTGTGTTTACCTCCGGTACAGCCAATCCCAACCACAAGCTGATGTTTACCTTCTTTCACATAGTTGGGAATCAGAAAATCCAGCATGTCCACCAGTTTTTTTAAAAACTCCGATGCTTCCGGAAATTCCATCACATAGTCCTGTACCTCTTTATCATTACCAGTTTTATGTTTCAGCTCATCAATATAGAACGGATTCGGAAGAAATCTCACATCAAATACCAGATCTGCATCCGCCGGAATACCATTCTTGAATCCAAAAGATAATATACTCACAATCAGAGAATTATATTCTTTATTGTGTATAAAAATACTGTCTATTTCCTCTTTCAGTTCCCTTGTCAGGAGATTGGAGGTATCAATGATGTAATCGGCCTTCTGCCGGATTTCCCTTAAGGTCTCACGCTCCTTGTGGATTCCCTCCTCAACCCGTCCTTCCGGAGAAAGGGGATGGAGCCTTCTGGTCTCCTTATATCTTTTGAGGAGAACCGCATCACTGGCCTCCAGAAAAAGAATTTCAAAGATGTATCCGTTTTCTTTCAGTTTCTCCAGAATCCTGCACACACCATTGAAGGACTGATCCACGCGCACATCAATCCCCAATGCTACTTTATTGACCTCACTGTTGGGCATCGCAATCAATTCCACGAACTTCTCAATTAGCGCTACAGGCAGATTATCTACACAGTAAAACCCCACATCCTCCAACATTTTCATGGCGGTTCGTTTCCCTGAACCACTCATTCCCGTCACGATTACAAATCTCATACGTATCCTCCATGCCAATATCCTAAACCGTACTAAAAATCACCCAGAAAAATAATCTCAGGTTCCAGTGTCACATGGAATTTCTGTTGCACACGTTCCTGCACTTCCTCAATCACTTCCCGAATATCTGCCGCTGCCGCATTACCCGTATTCACCACAAAGCCGCAATGTTTCTCAGAGACCTGCGCACCGCCGATCCGATACCCCCGAAGCCCTGCATCCATGATAAGTTTCCCAGCATAATATCCCTCTGGACGCTTAAACGTGCTGCCCGCGCTTGGATATTCAAGCGGCTGCTTGCTCTTTCTAAGACATGCCAGCTCTTCCATTCTTGTGCCAATCTGTGCCTCATCCCCTGATGTCAGCCGAAGCGTCACTTCCAATACAATAAACGGTCTGTTCTTGATAATGCTGGTGCGGTATCCAAACTCCATCGTATCATTATCGAGAGTCATAATCTGTCCATCCCGGCCCATTACCCGGACAGACTCGACAATCTGCTTCATCTCTCCATCATAGGCACCGGCGTTCATGACAATCGCGCCGCCGATGCTGCCTGGAATTCCCGCAGCAAATTCCAGACCGCTGAGACTGTTCCTGCGTGCAACGGCAGCGACTTTTGACAATAAAGCTCCCGCTTTGGCCACAAGGCGGCAGCCTTCCACATGCACTTCCTCCATTGGCCCGCCCATCTTCACAATGATACCTCTGTAACCTTTATCTCCCACCAGCAGGTTACTGCCATTCCCCAGAATAAAATACTCCTGTTCAATCTGGCGCAGATAAGTAATCAGCTTTGCCAGCTCTTCCTCCTCCTGGACGATAACGATACATTCTGCCTCCCCGCCCACACGAAAGGTTGTATAATGGCACATGGGTTCGTGAAATAAAAGTCTCTCTTCAGGAACGATGGTCCTGATATATTCATACATCGATGTATTCAATCTCTACCTCTGTCTCTATAATTTCCTATTCTATCTATATTCTCTCTTAGCATGTTCTGTTCCGTATAAATTATGTACAAGGCACATGCTATCCCTAACAAGTGCCTTGCCTGTATACTTTGTATGATTTTAATCCAGGACCATCCTGGCCGCACCATAGATGCCCGCATCATTGCCAAGCGTAGCCAGTGCAAATTTCGTATCTTTACAGCCGTGGAATACTGTCCTCTCAAAAGGAGGTTTGATATAGTCAAACAATATCTCTCCAGCCTTGGACACACCGCCGCCGATTACAAAAATCTCCGGATTAATGACGCCTGCAATAACACCAAGACCTTTCCCAAGATATTCTCCGAAGGTACATGCAACCTCAATGGCCAGTGCATCCCCTGCTTTCACAGCATCAAATACAGCCTTGGCAGATACCTCTCCTGTGCGCAGAATACTATCCTTATCACTGGCTTTCAAAGCCCTGTTTGCCAGTCTGGTAATCCCTGTGGCAGAGGCATACTCTTCAAGGCATCCCAAATTACCGCAGTTACAGGGTTCTGTCTCGTTATCCTCCACATGAATATGTCCTATTTCACCGCCTGCACCTGTTGACCCTGTCATAATCTCACCATTTATGATGATGCCGCCGCCCACGCCGGTTCCCAGGGTGACCGCCACCAGGTTCTTATGGCCCTGACCGCCGCCCTTCCACATTTCACCCAATGCCGCCACATTGGCATCGTTACCGCATTCCACTCTCATACCATCCAGAAGTGTGGTAAGGTTTTCCTTAAGGTTAAACATATTCCATCCAAGATTAACAGCCCTGTGCACGATACCATAGCTGTCTACCGGCCCTGGCACACCTACCCCCACGCCTGCCACATCTTCCCGGGTAATGGATTTCTCCAGCATTTTTGCTTTAATGCTCTCTGCTATATCAGGAAGTATCATCTCGCCGCTGTTCTGTGTGCGTGTGGGAATCTCCCACTTGTCAACTACCATACCGTTAAGATCAAACAAACCAAGTTTGACGGTTGTTCCACCCACATCTATTCCAAATACATAACTTGCCATTTTCCCTATCTCCCTCTTTTTCTGTCACTGTCTTATGGTTATTCGTCATCCTCACTGCGTCCGCGTGCCAGGGAATTCTGTACCCGTTTGTACAGCTCCTGCGCCGCATTGTAACCCATCTTCTTCTGCCGATGATTCACGGCTGCTGATTCGCAGATAATCGCCAGATTACGCCCTGGCCTGATAGGAATGTTGTGACAGACCACCTTGTTGCCCAGATACTCAGTATATTCTTCTTCCAGACCCAGACGGTCATACTCTTTATCCTTGTCCCAGTCTTCCAGACGGATAACCAGGTCAATATTCTGCGTATCCCTAACACTGGAAGCACCAAACAAGGCCTTTACATCCACGATACCGATACCGCGCAGTTCAATAAAGTGCTTCGTGATATCCGGAGCGGAACCGATCAGCGTATCCTCGCTCACCCTTCTGAGTTCCACCACATCATCTGTCACCAGACGATGTCCTCTCTTAATCAATTCCAGAGCAGCTTCAGATTTACCGATGCCACTCTCACCCGTAATCAGTACGCCTTCACCATATACATCCACCAGCACTCCATGCACTGAAATACAAGGTGCCAGCTTTACATTCAACCATCGGATAACCTCCGCCATACATGCAGAAGTAGCCTTTTTACTCATCAGAAGCGGCACACCGTATTTCACCGCAATCTCCCGGAACAGATCATTGGGAAACAGATCTCTGCAAAATACGATACCGGGAATGGGATTATTTAATAATTTCTCAAAAATCTCCCTCTGTCTGTTCTCGTCCAGACCGTTCATATAAGAATACTCCACAAACCCCACAATCTGTAACCGCGTCGTCTCAAAATGTTCAAAATATCCCGCCATCTGCAACGCCGGTCTGTTGATATCCGGCTGCGTAACCTTAATCTTGGAGATATCAATCTCCGGTGTCAGATTCTCCCACTTAAATTTCTCAATTACTTTTGTCAGATTAATGCTTGCCATGTCCTTCTCCTTGTGATGAATACGAAAAAAATACTGCTGAGTCTGCGTCTATTGTATCATACAAAAAAAGGGTGCGCAATACAGGACTGTTGCCCTGCGCGCACCTCTTCACTCCGCCTTTTCCCCCATCCGGAAAAATTCATAAATCTGCTTTCCGATATGCTCCGGAATTTCCGGCACCTCACACAGTGTCTCCACCGACGCCTCCTTAATCTCATTGATAGAGCCAAAGTGCCGCATCAACGCCTTACGCCTGGCAGGTCCCACCCCCGGGATCTCATCCAGTACAGACTTCACCTGAGCCTTAGAACGCAAAGATCTGTGATACTCGATGGCAAAACGGTGAGCCTCGTCCTGGATTCTGGTAATCAGTTTAAAGCCTTCCGAGTGTGTATCAATGGGTATCTCCACATTCTGATAATACAATCCTCTGGTGCGGTGGTTGTCATCTTTCACCATCCCGCACACAGGAATATCCAGATGCAGTTCTGCAAGCACCTGCAAAGCAATATTGACCTGTCCTCTGCCGCCATCCATCAACAGTAAATCGGGGAACTTCGTAAAACTCCCGAAAGTATGATCCACCTCTTTTCGGGCCAAATCTTCCTTCTCCTCCATGCCATGTACAAACCGCCTGGTGAGCACTTCCCTCATACAGGCATAATCGTCCGGCCCGGATACCGACTGGATCCGAAACTTCCGGTAATCGCTGCGCTTAGCCTTGCCTTTCTCAAATACCACCATGGACCCGACGTTGGCAAAACCGCTGATGTTAGAAATATCATAAGCCTCCATGCGGCTCACATCCTCCAGTTGAAGCAGTGCCGCAATCTCCTTCATGGCCCCAATCGTCCGGCCCTCTTCCCTGCGGATCCGTTCTTTGTCCTGACTTAAGATCAGATTTGCGTTCTGCGCCGCCAGTTCCACCAGCTTCTCCTTGGCACCCTTTCTGGGCACTCTGAGATAGACCCGGTTTCCTTTTCTGGCAGAAAGCCATTTTTCCAGAATCTCTATGTCTCCTATTTCCTCCTGTAACATCAGCTCTTTGGGAATATAGGGGGTGCCTGCGTAGAACTGTTTGACAAAGTCCAGAAGTATCTGTGCCGTATCATACCCTTCCACATGCGTCATATAGAAATGTTCCCGGCCAATCAGTTTACCATCCCGGACAAAAAACACCTGCACCACCGCATCATGCTCGTCCTTGGCCAGGGCGATGATGTCCTTGTCTTCCCCATCACTGTCTGTAATCTTCTGTTTTTGCGCTACGCTCTTGACACTGTTATATAAATCCCTGAATCTTGCAGCTTCCTCAAACTCCATGTTCTCTGAAGCCGCTGTCATCTTATCCTCCAGATCCTTCAGAATCGGTCTGTAATTTCCGTTCAGAAAATCCAGCGCCTGCTCCACTCTCTCCCGGTACTCTTCTTTATTGATATATCCCTGACAGGGTGCCGCGCACTGTTTGATATGATAATTCAGGCAGGGTCTTTCCAGCCCGATATCCCGGGGCAATTTACGGTTGCAGGTCTTTAACTGATACAGTTTATTCATCAGGTCGATAGTATCTTTCACCGCCGCCGCACCGGTATATGGGCCGAAGTACTTTGACCGGTCTTTCTTCATTTCCCTGGAAAAAAGAACCCGGGGATATTCTTCTCCCATAGTCACCTTGATATAGGGATAAGTCTTATCATCCTTGAGCATGGTGTTATACTTGGGACTGTATTCCTTAATCAGGTTATTCTCAAGCACCAGCGCTTCTAATTCCGAGTCCGTTACAATATACTCAAACCGGGCGATCTGTTCCACCATCTTGTTAATCTGGGGCCCACGGCCTACAATCTTACGAAAATAAGAGCGGACCCGGTTGTGCAGATTCACGGCCTTGCCCACATAAATAATTGTATCGTTTCCATCATGCATCAGATAAACACCTGGTGCGTTTGGGAGTTTTTTCAGTTCCTCGTCAAAATCAAACATGGCACATTCCTTCTGTCAGATATCATTAATTTAAATTGTACTGGAACAAACAGGGCAAAGTCAATCATAGACTTTGCCCTGTGGTTTTCTATTCGTTTTCATCCGGCTTTCTGTCCGGCACCTGGGAGAAAAGTCCCCGGTTCCCGGAAGGCTGCTGTTGTGGAGCGGATTCCGGCTGCCCGGTCGTTCCGGACTGCTCCGGTACCGGCTGCCCGTCTGCTGCGTTCTGTCCCATCTGGAACGCTCCCTCTGATGGTTTCTCCACAGACACCGTCTCTTCCTTTTTATCCTTGAACCTTTCGGTCTCTTTCTCATCCTCTTTCGGTTCCGGGATACCCTTTTCCTTCCGGAAAATTTTCATGAATTCCTTACCGGTGATCGTTTCTTTCTCTATCAGATGAGTCGCAAGTTTATCCATAATCTCCCGATTCTCTTTCAGGAGCTTCTTCGCCTTCTTATAACTGTCATGCAAAAGCTTCATGACTTCCGTATCGATATCTGCCGCCGTCACATCAGAACAGGTCAACGATGCCCTGCCGTCCAGATACTGACTCTCCACCGTTGCCAGACCCATCAGACCGAATTTCTTGCTCATGCCAAAACGTGTTATCATATTGCGCGCAATACTGGTGGCCTGTTCAATATCATTCGCAGCACCGGTGGTCACTGTATCAAATACAATCTCCTCCGCCGCGCGGCCGCCGAGAAGTCCCACCAGCCTGTCACGAAGTTCCGCCTCCGTATCCAGATACTTCTCTTCCTCAGGCACATGCATGACATAGCCGAGCGCTCCCATCGTCCTGGGCACAATCGTAATCTTCTGTACCGGTTCTGCGTTCTTCTGCAAAGCGCTTACCAGTGCATGCCCCACCTCATGATAAGAGACAATCTTACGCTCCTCTTTGCTCATGATACGGTCTTTTTTCTCTTTCCCCACAAGTACCTGCTCCACCGCATCAAACAGATCTTTCTGACTCACATACTCTCTGCCCATCTTCACGGCATTGATGGCCGCCTCGTTAATCATATTGGCCAGATCGGAGCCCACTGCTCCGGAAGTTGCCAGGGCAATCTCGTTCAGATCCACCGTATCATCCATCAGCACATCCTTGGAATGTACTTTCAGAATCTCCACACGCCCTTTCAGATCCGGCTTATCCACGATAATCCTTCTGTCAAAACGTCCCGGGCGAAGCAGCGCCTTATCCAGAATCTCCGGTCTGTTGGTGGCTGCCAGGATAATGATACCCTTCTTACCGTCAAAACCATCCATCTCCGAGAGCAGCTGATTCAAGGTCTGTTCCCGCTCCTCATTACCGCCGCCATACTTGGTATCACGGCTTCTGCCAATGGCATCAATCTCATCAATGAAGACAATACAAGGCGCGTTTTTCTCCGCTTCCTTAAACAGATCGCGGACACGGGATGCCCCAACACCCACATATAATTCTATAAAATCCGAACCGGATAAAGAGAAAAATGGCACATGTGCCTCTCCCGCCACTGCTTTTGCAAGCAGTGTCTTACCGGTACCGGGAGGTCCCACCAGAAGTGCTCCTTTGGGCAGTCTTGCACCAATCTTTGAATATTTCCCCGGATTATGCAGAAAATCTACCACTTCCACAAGAGATTCCTTGGCCTCATCCTCACCTGCCACATCCTGAAAAGTAATTCCTGTCTCCTTCTGTACATAAGCTTTCGCCGTGCTCTTCCCCACACCCATGGGCCCGCCTTTGCCGCCCATACGTCTGAATAACAGACTCAAAAGCCCCCACATCAGAAGAACCGGAAGAATATAATAGAGCAGTACTGTCATGATCACACTGGAGCTGTCCGAAACTTCTTTGTTCATCTCCACCCCGTGTTCCAGCAGACGCTGTGCCAGAGTATCGTCATCCTCCATCTTACCGGTATAATAAGTGATGCCTCCCATACCATATCCGTAAGCAAAGGGTGACTTTGTCTCCCCCTTCTTAGGATAAATCTCTATCCGGTCCGATCCCACAGAGACGCTCTTCACCTCTCCGCCTTCCACCATTTTCACGAACTGATTATAGGTAATCTCCTGATTGGTCGCTCCTGTCAGCATTTTCATAAACATACTGATACATAAGAGCGTCACAAGTGCAGCAATTACTAACATAATCAGGCTCTGTTTGCGGGGGTCACTGCCATTACCGTTCCGGTTGCCATTCGGGCCGCCGGGGCCGCCCGAATTACCATTATTGCCGGGGCCGCCCGCACCCGGGCCGCCGCCGTTATCATATTGATTCATATTATCATTATCTGCCATGAGGAATCCTCACTTTCCTGACTCATAATCTTAGCAAGAATACTTTATTTCGACTGCACCGACAGTCTCACTACCTATTATAGGGAAGGAAAAATCATAAATCAATAAGAGAATTATGAATTTGTGAACACAAGTATTAAAGTATTATAAAGTTTTTTACAAAAATTATGTTTTAGTCTGGATTTTCCCCAAATTATTCTCTATAATGTTATAAGATATTGCTTTTTATTTGCACAGAAAGGCATGGACAGGCAGATGGCAGTAAAATACGTATTTGTAACAGGCGGCGTTGTATCCGGACTCGGTAAAGGAATTACGGCTGCATCGCTGGGAAGATTATTAAAGGCGCGTGGCTACAAGGTAACCATGCAGAAATTTGACCCCTATATCAATATTGATCCGGGTACCATGAATCCTATTCAGCATGGGGAAGTGTTTGTCACAGAGGACGGCACCGAAACAGATCTGGATCTTGGTCATTATGAGCGTTTTATTGATGAAAATCTGGACAAGAATTCCAATGTGACCACCGGCAAAGTTTACTGGTCAGTGTTGCAAAAAGAACGCCGGGGCGACTATGGCGGCGGTACCGTACAGGTTATCCCCCATATTACCAATGAAATCAAGAGCCGGTTCTACCGTAACTTTACAGATCAGGAGACCCGCATTGCAATTATCGAGGTGGGCGGTACTGTGGGTGATATCGAAAGTCAGCCCTTTTTAGAGTCAATTCGTCAGTTCCAGCATGAAGTAGGCAGAGAAAATGCGATTCTGATTCACGTAACCCTGATTCCTTACTTAAGTGCCTCCCAGGAGCTTAAGACCAAACCTACCCAGGCGAGCGTCAAAGATCTTCAGGGAATGGGAATTCAGCCCGATATCATCGTGTGCCGCAGTGAGCATCCGCTGGATCAGGGTATTAAAGATAAAATTGCCCTTTTTTGTAATGTGCCAAACAACCGCGTCTTACAGAATCTGGATGTAGAACATCTCTATGAAGCGCCTCTTGCCATGGAGAAAGAGCATCTGGCACAAGTGGCATGTGAATGTCTGAATCTGGCATGTCCGGAACCTGATCTGACAGACTGGAAAGCCATGGTGGAATCTCTGCATACTCCCACAGGCGAAGTCACTATTGCGCTGGTAGGTAAATATACACAGCTTCACGATGCTTATATCAGTGTGGTAGAGGCCTTGAAGCATGGCGGAATCTCCAATCGCTGTGTGGTGGATATCCGATGGGTTGATTCTGAAACCGTGACAAAAGAAAATGTATCCCGGCTTCTGGAAGGTGTAAATGGTATTCTGGTACCCGGCGGGTTCGGCGACAGAGGTATTGAAGGCAAAATCCATGCTATCACCTATGCAAGAGAACACAGGATTCCTTTCCTTGGACTCTGCCTCGGCATGCAGCTTGCCATCGTGGAATTTGCAAGAAATGTGATCGGATATAATGACGCCCACAGCATCGAGCTTGACCCTTCCACCACTCACCCTGTGATTGCACTGATGCCGGATCAGAACGGCGTGGAAGATATCGGCGGCACCCTGCGTCTTGGTTCTTACCCTTGTGTACTGGACAAGAATTCCAAAGCTTATGCTCTCTATGGAGAAGAAACCATTCACGAAAGGCATCGGCATCGTTATGAAGTCAACAACGATTACAGGACTGTGCTGACCGAGAAAGGGATGCATCTTGTGGGATTGTCTCCTGACGGACGCATTGTGGAAATGTGTGAGCTGCATGACCACCCCTTCTTCGTGGCAACACAGGCACATCCTGAGTTAAAATCCAGACCGAACAGACCACATCCTTTGTTCAAGGGATTTGTGGAAGCGGCACTGGCATACAAACAGGCGTAAGAATGTAAATCAATTTTATCTGTTTATCCTAACAATTCGGGCGAATCCGCATCAGACGGCTTCGCCCTTTTCATTACTCTCTTCATGCCAGCCCGTTCAGCTTATCCACGATTGCCTGAATATCTCCCATGCTCACATTGCCGCCAAAGCTGACGGCTCCACGAAGCGGCATAAATTTCGCCATGGCTGCGTTCATATCCTCGGATATGGCCTCACTGGCAGCGTCAGTCTCTTGTTCCGGCTTTTCTCCTCCGAAAATATCCAGCTTGAGAAGATCTTTCACAATCTCTCTGGCCCGGGAATCTTTTAACACATCTCCCATAATGGTATCTGTGGTATAGACAAAAGGAAGCTCCACTGTAGATTCAACTCTGACTTCTTTCGTCAAAACAATATCTCTGGAAGATTTCCCGATCAGGATATCAAAAGTCCCCGATTCCACATGCCAGTCATGAATCCTTACGCTGTAATACGCAAAAGCTCTTTTATCCAACGTGAAAGTCACTGTCTTTGTCTCACCAGGCTCCAGCTCTACTTTGACAAAATCCCTCAACTCTTTTACCGGACGGATTACTGTACTTTCTTTATCTGCCACATAGAGCTGTACCACCTCTTTTCCGGTCATCTTACCGGTATTGGTTACATCTACGGAAACCTTCATAACATCGGTATCTTTCATCTGTTCTTTATCCGTTCTCAAGTTGGCATAAGCAAAGGTCGTATAGGAAAGGCCATGTCCAAAAGGAAACAGTACATCCATTTTCTTCTTATCATAATAGCGGTATCCTACAAAAATACCTTCCCGGTATTCCACCATATCTCCTTCCCCGATATAAGACAGATAGGATGGATTATCCTCCAGTCTCAGCGGAAAAGTCTCCGGCAGTTTTCCGCTGGGGTTCACTCTTCCAAACAGAATGTCACAGACCGCACCGCCCACCGCCTGGCCGCCAAGATATGCCTCCAGGATACCTTTTACCTGCCCTGCCCAGGGCATCTCCACCGGGGAACCATTGTGCAGAACTACCACTGTATTAGGCTGTACCTGAGACACCTGGCGAATCAGTTCATTCTGACATGACGGCATTGCCATATGCTCCCTGTCAAATCCTTCCGATTCAAAGGCATCCGGAAGGCCCGCAAAGATTACCGCTGCTTTCGCTTTCCCCGCTGCTTCTACTGCCTCCGCAAACAGTTTTTCATCAACTTTATCTTCCTTATCGTCAAACCCCTGTGCATAGGTGACATTCCCCATAGCCTGAGCAATATCCCATGCCGATGTAACTTTATGACTGTTGATATGGGAACTGCCGCCGCCCTGATACCGGGGCTTTGCAGCATATTTTCCAATAAAGGCAATCTGGTCATTTTCGGCTAAAGGAAGCACCCCTTCATTTTTCAGCAGAACGACTGTTTCCTCCGCCACCTTTCTCGCCATCTCGTGATCTTGATCCCGGTCAAATACAGCCTGTTTATCACGGTTCTCCTCATAGCGGAACACAATATTCAGAATCCGCTCTACCGCAGTATCCACCACACTTTCATCCAGTTCGCCGCTCTGTACCGCACCCACAATCAGCTTATCATTCGCTCCCATGGATGTGGGCATCTCCAGATCAAGTCCTGCTTTCAGGTCTTCCACCCGACTGTTAACTGCGCCCCAGTCGCTCATCACATAACCGTCAAATCCCCATTCATCCCGCAGTACTTCTGTCAGATACTTATGATTCTGAGCCGCATAGGTGCCATTGATCTTATTATAAGAACACATGACTGTCCAGGGCTTTTCCTTTTTGACTGCTCCCTCAAACGCTGCCAGGTAAATCTCCCGGAGTGTCCGTTCATCAACCCTGGAATCCGAAGACATCCTTCTGGTCTCCTGGTTGTTTGCCAGGAAATGTTTGATACTCGTACCCACATGTTTACTCTGTACACCATGAATCAAAGCCCCTGCCATTTCACTGGCCACCAGCGGATCTTCGGAATAGTATTCAAAGTTGCGCCCGCACAGAGGAGAACGTTTAATATTGACTGCCGGGCCTAAGATCACACTTACGCCCTCTGCCTGACATTCCTCTCCTAACACCTCTCCCATTTTCACTAAAAGCTCTCTGTTAAAAGAAGCCGCCGTACCGCAGCCTGCCGGGAAACACACCGCCTTAATGCTGTCATTGACTCCTAAATGATCTCCTTCCTGATCCTGCTTGCGCAGTCCATGAGGCCCGTCAGACACCATGCTTGCCGGAATCCCTAACCGCTCCACCGCCTCCGTATGCCAGAAATCTGCACCGGAACACATGGCTGCCTTTTCTTCCAGTGTCATCTTCGATATGATTTCTCTGATTTTGTCTGCCGTCATGCTATAACCCTCCTGTTTATTCATTGCCTGGCCTTCTATTCTATAGCTATTATAAAACAACCCCCAATATAAGACAATTACTTATCTTAATTGGGAGCTTCTTTCACTACTTTACTATTGCCTGTGACTGTCATTACTCTTCAAACACTTTTCTGTACTCTTCCGCTCCTTAATTTTTGACACCGCATTTTCCGTTTCATCCTCTTCCTTGCAGGGTATATACTTTGCAATATTTACCCGTTTTACGGTATCATTATCTCGTTCTGTACTGTAGAGTGGAACATACCGCTCCGACACATCCTCAATAAAGTCTTTCAAATACAAACTCTATAATTATGGTGTAATAAAGGATATCCTATTTACCTTTTCTCCCCGCGAAGCACCATCAGGCAGTAGCTTCCTCCCTCCTCACAATTTCCGAATCGAATCTTACCGCCATGCGCCAGGATAATCTTCTTCACAATTTCAAGTCCGTGAATATTCTGCTTTGCACCGCCCTTTTTCCTGCTCTGCAATCCATGCAGAATTTCCGGGGAATAGCCCACACCGTTATCCTCAAAGCGAATATAACATTTTCTTTTTTCTTTCCACATGGATATCTGAATGTTTACGGACTTATCCTGTCCGTTGTGTTTGATGCTGTTGTTGATCAGATTCCGTAACACCCTCACCAGAAGCTGTCGGTCTGCCATCACATATATATGTTCTGTGTCCCCATCCATCCGCACATCAATCTTCAGTTGTCCTGACAGGGTATCATTGAGAAATTCTGCCGCGGTACTTCTGATCATTTCTGCGAGACGTACCTTTTCTTTTCTAAGCGCCTGCATGGAGTATTCCAGCTGGGAAGTCAGATTTAAATCCGCAATCAGTTCTTTCATCACGATACTCTGGTGCCGGATGACAGCTGCCTGTTGTCTTGCTTCTTCTGACAGGCCTGTATCATGTTCCAGGGTATCCGCATATCCCATCACCACAGATAATGGAGTTCTGATATCATGGGATACCCCTGCAATCCATTCTATCCTTGCCCGCTCCCGACTTTTCATAAAACGTCTTGTAAATAGGAAGACCAACACTACAATCCAGGCAAGATTTGCTGCAAAATAATACCACCAGGCTTTCATAACAAAATCCATCCAGGAAATAGGAAATTCCAGATTGTATTTCCAGGCAGTATCCTTTTGCATGCCGACTACCATAATCCGGTCATCCCATACCCGCAGTTGTACCGGATATCCTTTCAGATACCAACGGGTCATACGGGCAATATCAGCCTGCGTATAGGTATTTTTCAGTTCCTCCGGTTTGCGCACACTCCACACCACTTCTCCCTTTTCATTAAGAAGCATTGCAAATTGATCCTGTTCTTCCAATTTGCGAAACATATCCTCCGCCAGCACATATCCTTGATCTGTGTATGTGAGCGCTTCCATCACTTTTCCGCCGGCAATATAATCCCAGCTCATATTGCTGTAAATATACCCCCCTGCCAGCAGAAATACAAAATTCAATATACCCACCAGAACAATGATCATGATAATCACTGAGATTCCATAAAGAACCACTTTCATTAATTTTCTGCCATTATATTGTATTTTCATGTCTCATCTTCCTTATACCAGTCTGTATCCCAGTCCTCTTACCGTCAGAAGATATTTCGGATGGGAGGGATCCTCCTCTATCTTTTCCCGCAGTCTGCGGATATGGACGATCAGGGTATTCTCATACCCATAGTTTTCTTCCTGCCAGACCGCATCACACAGCGCGTCAATGGTCACGATCCGCCCTCTTTCCTGAGACAGTTTCTTTAGGATAGCATACTCCTTTGCCGTCAGTGCAACCTCCGTATCCATTCCACCTGCGCCGGCCTTTTCACCCCTGTTCCAATGCACAACACCGCTCCCTAAATCCACAAGACAGTCCCCCAGCAAAACACTTTCATTTTCCCTGGCATCTTTTATCCGATACACACGCTTCAACACAGCCTTGACCCTCAGGATCAGTTCCTCCGGCAAAAAAGGTTTCGTGATATAATCGTCCGCGCCTAAGCCCAGTCCCCGCAGCCTGTTCTCATCTTCGTCCCTGGCTGACAGAAAAATAACGGGTATTTCCGATTCTTTCCGCAGGCTCTCAAAAAGGGTAAATCCATCCCCGTCAGGAAGCATGACATCTAACAGGACTAAATGTGGTGTCTCTTTATGAAACAGTTCCCTGGCCTGTCTACAGTTCCCTGCTGTGACCACATGATGAAAACCGGCTCTCTTTAGAAATCCCGCCACCATCTCCAGCAATGTTTTCTCATCATCTACCAGTAAGATTTTATATTCATGGATATCCATTTGCAAATCTCCTCCATCCCAGATCAAAAGACTTTGATACATTCCTTTTCCCACTTAAAACTCTCTCTGCCAATATTATATTGCTTACCACATTTTAAGGAAAGATATACATCTGTTTCTTAATGTAAATGTAATCTCTCCTTCATCACGCTGTAAGCAGACTCCTTTATCCTAAAGGTATCAAAATTCATAACACAGGAAAGGATGATACATTATGCCAAAACAAAATCTGGTAGAAACCCATAATCTCACAAAACAGTACGGTAGTGTCCGCTGTGTCAGCTCTGTTAATATGCAGGTCCCTCCGGGTGCTGTCTACGGCTTCCTGGGGCCCAATGGTGCCGGCAAGTCCACCACGCTGAAGATGATCCTTGGTCTGGCCCGGCCCACGGACGGAACCATCACACTCTTTGGCACACCGGTCAATGAACACAACCGCATTAAACTGCTCGCACAGACCGGCTCTTTAATAGAATCTCCCAGCTATTATGGGCATCTGACCGGAGAGGAGAATCTGCGTATTGTACAAACCCTCAAAGGCTGTTCTGCAAAAGATATTGATGAAGTACTTAGAATCGTCCGTCTGGACGCTGCCCGCCAGAAACTGGTCAATCACTATTCTCTGGGCATGAAGCAGCGTCTCGGTCTGGCCGCAGCTCTGCTGGGATTTCCCCGGCTCCTGATCCTGGACGAACCCACCAATGGACTGGATCCTGCCGGAATCCAGGAAATGCGTGAGCTGATCCGTTCCTTGCCGGACGCCTATGGTATGACTATACTGGTTTCTTCCCATCTCCTTGGTGAGATCGACCAGATGGCGGATCATGTCGGGATCATCCGCAAAGGAGAATTAGTCTATCAGAACGCTCTGGAATCTCTTCATTCCCATGCCAAATCCCAGATTGCGCTGCGTGTCAGCCATACAGCCATTGCCATGGACCTGCTGCGCCAGGATGGCATAGATATATCGCAGGAGGAAGATTACCTTTTGTTTCCCATGATGGACGACTCCTATGTGGCCAACCTGTGCAGACGGCTGATTGCGCAGAATATATCTCTCTACCGCATAGAGAAACGGGAAAAGAGTCTGGAAGATATTTTCTTATCCCTGACCGGAAAGGAGACCAGCTTATGATCACACTGAAGACAGAATTTCAGAAAATCAAAAGAAGAAAAATCGGACTGACCATGGCCGCTCTGACAGGCATCCAGTTTGTGTGGTTTCTCTGGGCCACCAAAAATCCAGATGAAAAAGAACTTACCCAGGGCTGGCTCAACCTGCTCTACAGCCTGCCCCTGCTCAATGTCATCATGATGCCCACCATCATGTCAGTGCTTGCCTCCCGTCTCAGTGACCTGGAACACAAGGGCAATACCTACAAGCAGCTTCGGACACTACGAAGGCCGGGCATCCTCTATGATGCCAAGGTCCTTTGCGGTTTCCTTTTCGTTGCAGCTATCTGCGCTGCCCAGATTCTCTTTTTACTGGTTCTGGGATATTGCTATCATTATACGGATACACTTTATCCGCACTATTATCTGTCAGCCTTTTTATTAAACCTGGGATGTTGCTTTTCTTTATATTTATTGCAGCTAAATCTGTCCCTGCTGTTTTTTAACCAGATGATTCCTCTGGTGGTAGGTCTGTGCGGTTCCCTGCTGGGCCTGATCCTGATGTTTATTAAAATGTATTCCTTCCTGCCCTGGGGCGGATTTCTGTCCTGCACCCTGGTGAGCATGGACTGGAATGTGGAAACCCGGGTAGTGACCTATTTCTACAGAGAACATTCTGCCATAGAACTCTGTGCCATAGGCATGGTATTTATCTGGATTGCCATCTTCTATATGACCGGCAGAGTTGCCTTTACCCGCAAGGAAGTCTGACAAAATAAGGAGGAAACCTACATGAACATATCTTACTATAAAGCCGTCAAGGCTGAACGGCTGAAACTGAAACGAAGTCCGGTATGGCTGGCCTTTTTTGCCCTGCCTATGATATCCGCTTTCTTCGGCACCATGAATTATAAAATGAATCTTGGTATCTTAAAATCCGAATGGTTCAGTCTCTGGAGTCAGCACTCTCTCTTTCTCTGCTACTTCTTTATGCCTGCGCTGATCGGTACCTACTGTTCTTATCTGTGGAGGCTGGAGCATACACACCACAACTGGAACAGCTTTCTCACCGCTCCCATACCGCGCTTTAGTCTGTATCTGGGCAAGCTGACGCAGGCAGTGCAGATGGCTGTATTGGGTAACTTATGGATTTTTCTTTTATTTTATGTATGCGGCAGATTTGCCGGTATTCAAAGCCCCTTCCCGGCAGTCGCTGCAGAATGGTTCGTCTGCGGCGTCCTGGGCACTGTGGTCATCTGCTGCGTGCAGCTTCTGTTATCCCTGATCATCCGCTCATTTGCCATTCCCATTGGCATTGCCCTTCTGGGCGGTATCCTTGGATTGATGATAACCAACCGTGACCACGGCCTTGACTATCCTTATTCCATCTACTGTATGGGGATGCGCGCCAACAATCCGGACATGACTATAGATATACCAGCCCTTGTCACTAACTCTCTTGGCTATATTTTTATCTTTTCTTTCCTCACTATCCTGTATCTACACAGGAAGGAAATTGCTGCAAATTAGGAAATATAAATTCTTATAGAATTAAACCGGTAAACCAAAACGCTGGTCAGACAAGCGGCCAGCGTTTTTCTTCTGTCTCTATGTTGTAATAATTTATTTCTGCCCGTCCAGAAGCTGTTTGAGCGCTTCATCGCCCACGCTTATCCAGGCATCTTCTTCCTCTTCATTGAGTCCCAGATACTCCCGCAGAGTCTCCGGAGTCTCACTGAATCCCCACTCCTGGCTGTAGTCATCAATGGCCTCAAACTCTATCTCGCCTGCCAGGTATTTTTCTTTAAATTTCTTCTCTGTATCTTCCCGCGCCTTTTTCTCCACCATCTCATAGACAGGTGTGGGCACGCCGTACTTCTTACCCATCCGCACCACTTCGTAGATCAATCCGTCAATCTCAGAAGGCTTGCCGGCATAAATATCCCGCTGCATGGAGGTGCTGGCTGTCGAATTTAAAGAATCCAGAATCTGTAAGTTGGTGGTCACAATATCGACCAGGAAAGGAACGCCCATGGCCACCGCCAGCGCATCCACTTCCTTCATCAGCTTCACAAAGGTATCCCTGGGTTCCCCGGTCTTTTGCACCTCGCCGGCGGAAACGTGATAGTAGAGACCACAGGCCGCCATGGGAGACACATAGGCAAATTTCTGCAAGGCATCCCGTCTGATGTTATCTGACAATATACCCTCAATGCCGCTTTCCTTTAAATCTTTTGCCACCTCCAGAAGCTCCGGCCGTAATTCCTCTTTCTCCCGCACGCCATACACGATACGGAAGATATCTCCATTCTGCCAGATAGTACCCGGCTCCTTAATCTCCGCTGCTATATAGATACACCCGTCTGTCACAAGCAGACCGGGCAGTTCTTCCTGTAATCTGCTGCCGGTCCCATAGATATTAAGAATCGGAATAACTATTGTAGTTTCCTTCGCCACCCGTCTGATGAAGGGTATGACATCTTCCAGGGAATACCCTTTCACACATACAAAGATGATATCAGGCTGTCCGTCATAATGTTCCATATCCGCAGCCTGCACGGGAAAGACCGTATAATTTCCTTTCCGCGTGGTCTCCATCTTGAGGCCTTCCTCCTGCATCTTTTTCAAATGCGTCCCCCTCGCAATCAAGGTCACATCCTTACCTGCCTCTGTCATATATGCACCGATGCTGCCGCCGGTACCGCCTGCCCCAATAATCAAATATTTCATATAAACCTCCCTGACTTACATTCCACACTCACATTTTAGCCGATTCCCCCATGAATGACAAGCGTAAAAACGATGCATTGTATTTCTTTCTGTTCACATCGAAGATTCTCCCCCGCCTCAAATGCCAAATGCTTCTTGACACTTCCATAAATAAGGTCCATAATAGCTACGGTTATGGATACCTTATTTTAATAGGTAGAAATTTTTCGGAGGAAAACTAAAATGTTCATACTTTTTTTCCTTGTATGGGTTATTTTTAACGGCCAGTTTACACTGGAAATCGCTGTCTTTGGAATTGTCATTGCCGGGGCTATGTACTGGTTTATCTGTAAATTCCTCAATTATAAGCCCGGTTATGATCTTTTCTTATGCAAGAAGGCCCCCCTTCTGATTCATTACCTGATAACACTCATCATTGAAATCCTGAAGGCAAACGGAGCAGTTTTTAAAATGATCTACAGTGCTGAATATGAGCCGGAACCGGCCATCGTTCATTTCCAGACAGATTTAAAGACTACTTTTGCACGGGTACTGCTGGCCAACTCTATTACTCTGACACCAGGCACCATCACTGTCTCCCTGAAGGATAACATATATACCGTGCACTGCCTGGATAAAGAACTTGCCATGGGCATTGACTCCTCTGTCTTTGTAAAACTACTGGAAAGAATAGAAAGGAAAGACTGAGATGATCTATCACACAATCTATATCACCATGCTGATTCTGTTATCCTTTATGCTTCTGGCCTGTCTGATCCGTGCCGTCAGGGGCCCCTTGATTGCCGACAGACTGATGGCTGTCAACATGATGGGAACCATGGTCATGGTCATGATCGCCGTCCTTGCCCTGATGCTTAAGGAAGGCTATCTGATAGATATCTGCCTGATCTATGCCATGATCAGTTTTCTGGCCGTGGTCGTTCTTTCCAAGGTATATATTGGTATCTATGAGGAAAAACACCATAAGAAGGACTCCGATAATGACCATACTGTAAAGGGGGATTTGTCTGATGGGAACGCTTGAGTGGATCAAAATTATCATTGGCAGCGCTTTTTTAATCTGTGGTGTAGTCATCTTTTTTACAGAATTATTCGGCGTGTTTCATTTTCAATATGTGCTTAACCGGATGCATGCCGCCGCTATGGGTGATACCCTGGGTATCACTTCCTGTCTGATTGGTCTGATGATCTTTTCCGGTTTTAACTACACTACCCTCAAGATTCTATTGATTATCTGCTTTCTGTGGTTTGCCTCCCCGGTCTCTTCTCATGTGCTTGCAAGACTGGAGGCCACTACCAACGAAAACCTGTCTGAGCGCTGTGAAATCTATGAAGATCTTGACGTATTAGAGCAGGAACTTGCCGGTCGGAATATGACAAAGGATGTAAAGGAGGATAGGTTATGACTGCTTTTCAAATGATTTTAATGGGACTTCTGATCATCTGTGCCATTTCGGTCAGTTTCTCCAGGAATCTGCTAAATTCTGTCTTAATCTACATGTCTTTCAGCCTGGTCATGTCCTTATTATGGATCTGCCTGGAATCTCCGGATCTTGCCATCACGGAAGCCGCCGTTGGCGCAGGTATCACCAGCGTTTTATTCTTTGTAACGCTCAAAAAAATACATGCCATCAATGTTGCAGAGAAAACGGAGGAGAAAAAAGATGAGTAAGAAAAAATCTGCCGAAGAATATCATAAAACTTTTGCCTTTCATTTTTTCAGATGGCTGAGCGGAGGCAAAGACCCCTATCTTGGAAACGTGGAAATGCGTCCACAGAAAGAATATGAAGCAGATCCAGAAATGCTGCTTCGCCAGGAAAAGGAACACGATGCCATTCTGGATAAAGTCTATGATACCAAACACAATGCATTACTGAAACTTTTTCACAGTCTGTATGAAATTACAAGTATCCTTTTCTGTCTGTTTCTGATGGCACTGCTTTTAGTGACCATTTCTTATCTGCCTGCCACAGGTGCCGCTGACAAACCCGTCAATAACGAGGTGGCCGGCCGTTATATCGAAAAGGGGCTGGAGGAAACCGGTGCCGTTAATATTGTGGCCGGTATGATTTTGGATTACAGGGCCTTTGATACGCTGGGGGAATCTCATGTGCTCTTCGTCGCCACGATTACGGTTCTGATCCTGTTACGTCTGGATAAGAACAAAAAGGGAGAAGTGAATCCATTGACGAAGGAGATGAATCCCAACGACCGTATCTACGAACCCAAAAATGATGCCATCTTACAACTGGTGGCGACCTTTCTGGTTCCGATCATTATCATCTTTGGTATTTATATCATACTGAACGGACACCTTGGCCCGGGCGGCGGTTTCTCCGGCGGTGCCGTCATTGGCGCCGGACTGATCTTATATTTAAATGCCTTTGGCTTCCAGAAGACAGAGCGTTTCTTTACGGAAAAGACTTATAAATGGATCTGTTTCTTTTCCCTCTCTTTCTACTGCCTGGCCAAAAGTTACTCCTTCTACACAGGTGCCAACCATCTGCACAGTATTATTCCGAATGGCACACCAGGTGCGATTCTTTCGGGCGGCCTGATTCTGCCCCTCAATATCGCCGTGGGGCTGGTGGTTGCCTGCACAATGTATGCTTTTTATGCAATGTTCCGCAAAGGAGGGTTTTAAGATGGGCCCGAATCTTCTGGTAAATTATGGGGAGGCGGTGGCTGCGATCTTATTTTGTATCGGTTTCACCAATCTTCTGTTACAGACCAACCTGATCAAAAAGATCATCGGTTTAAATATCATGGACAGCGCCATCTATCTTTTTCTGGCTGAAAAAGGATATATTGCCGGCCGGGCCGCTCCTATTGTCACCAATGGTGTGACCAGTGTGGAAGCATACATCAATCCCATTCCCAGCGGCCTGGTATTGACCGGTATTGTGGTATCAGTATCGGTATCTGCGCTGATGCTTTCCCTGACCATACGTCTTTATCTCAGATACCATACGCTGAATCTGGATGAGATTGCCGCACAGCTTAAAAAGGAGGGAAGATAAATGGATTTTGTCTGTAATTTTCCTTTTTTCTCCATCCTGTTAAGCCTTTTTTCAGGCACCATCTGTTCCATCCTTCCCGGAAGAGCAGCCAAAGTGGTAAACCGGATCGTCATCGCGGCGGTGGGTGTCATGTCGGGAATCCTTCTTGTATACCTGCTGGGTACCGGGGAAAGCTTCGTCTACTGGATGGGACACTTTCCGGCTCCCTGGGGCAATGAAATCCGTGCCGGTGTCCTGGAAGCAGGTATGGCATTGTTTTTCTGTATCATCATGTACCTGTCCATGGCCGGCGGCGCACACAAGCTTTTTGATGAGGTGGAAGAGAGCAAACATAATCTCTACTACATCCTGATCAACCTGCTGTTGAGCTCCCTGCTGGCACTGGTTTATACCAACGACATGTTTACGGCTTATGTGTTTGTGGAAATTAATACCATTTCCGCCTGCGGCCTTATCATGATCCGCCAGGTAGGACGCACAATCGAAGCAGCTGTCCGTTATATGATCATGAGCCTTTTGGGTTCCGGGCTTTTATTGTTCGGTCTGTGCATCATGTATGATCTGACCGGCCATCTGCTGATGAGCAATATCAAAGAATCCGTGTCTGTTCTGATACAGACCGGCGAATACCAGATTCCGCTGATTGTCTCCGTGGCTTTGATGTGCGTGGGACTGTGTATTAAAAGCGCTCTGTTTCCTTTTCACGCCTGGCTGCCGGACGCTTATGGATATTCCACGGTATCCTCAGCCGCGATTCTGTCCAGTCTGGTGTCCAAGGGTTATATTTTCCTACTGATCAAGATAATTTACCGTGTGATCGGTTTCGATATCTTTAACAATACACGGATTATTGATGTGCTGTTTGTCTTTGGACTGATGGGTATGATCTTCGGTTCTTTGAGCGCCATTAAGGAAAATGACATCCGCCGGATGATCGCCTTTTCCTCGGTGGCACAGATCGGCTATATCTATATGGGATTCGGCATGGGAACACAGGCCGGTATGGTGGCCAGCATCTTCCATATCCTCTCCCACGCAGCCACCAAATCCCTGCTGTTTATCGCCGCTATCGGCCTTACAGAGGTATCCGGCGGCAGCCGTAAATTTATTGATCTGACCGGTGCCGGTTACCGCAATAAATGGGCGGGGGTGGCTTTTACCGCCGGTTCCCTGTCCATGGTAGGTGTGCCGTTGTTCTCCGGCTTTATCAGCAAGCTGTTATTTGCCCAGGCCGCCGTCCAGGTGGAAGGCAAGATGTTGGCGGCTTTGATCGTCCTGGGAATCAGTACGGTTCTAAATGCCATCTATTTCATGAAAACAGTGATTCGTATATATGCTGTGACAGGCGATACTTCATATCCTTGTATCACCTTTAAGGATATGAAGGTCCATGCCGTCGTACTGGTATTATTTGTGATAGTAAATATCTTATTGGGTGTCAGTTCCCAGCCGGTCGTCAATATGATCGAGCAGGGGCTTGCGATGTTTGCATAAGGAGGTGATGACATGTATCTGATTCTTTTACCAATCCTTTTTCCGATTCTTGCCGGAGTCTGTCTTCTGGTCTGTAGAAAAGACCTGAGCAGAAAATTGCTCACGGTAACAACCGGAACCTGCCTTGTCATCACGGGTGCCTTGGCTATCACTGCACTGACCCGGGTAAAACAGGATTTTACTTTATTCTACCTGACCAGAACACTGCCGGTTTATTTTCACATAGACCAGATCAGTATCCTCTTTTCTCTTCTGACAGTGATTGTCTTTCTCTGTGCAGGCTTTTTTTCCTTTGCCTACATGAAACACGAACAGAAAGAGAAGCGTTACTATGGTTATTACCTAATGGCTTTCGGTGTCCTGAACGGCCTTTGCTTTGCAGGCAATCTGATCACGTTTTATCTGTTCTTTGAATTGCTGACCCTGTCCTCCTTCCCTCTGGTACTGCACACAGGCAGTAAAGAGGCAATTATGGCAGGATTGAAATATTTGTTCTACTCCCTGTGCGGCGCCTATGCATCCCTGTTTGGGATTTATTTTCTCTGCCAGAACTGTGATACCCTGACTTTCACGGCAGGCGGCGTCTTACAGGTCTCTGCGGCTTCCAAAGATGGCAGTTTCTTTCTGTTTCTTGCTTTTATGATGATTCTGGGCTTCGGTGTGAAGGCCGGTATGTTTCCCATGCACGCCTGGCTGCCCACTGCCCACCCGGCGGCACCTGCGCCGGCATCCGCAACCCTCTCCGCAGTCATTGTCAAAGCCGGTGTACTGGCCTTGATCCGGGTGATTTACTATATCTTTGGCGCAGACTTTATACGCGGCACCTGGGTGCAGACCACATGGCTGGCCCTAGCGCTGGTCACTGTTTTCATGGGTTCCATGCTGGCCTACCGGGAACCTGTCCTGAAGAAACGACTGGCCTACTCCACTGTGAGCCAGCTCTCCTACATCCTCTTTGGTCTTGCCGTGATGAACGAAGAAGCTTTTACAGGCTCTCTCCTGCATGTACTGGCCCATGGCTTTATCAAAGGAACCCTCTTTCTGACCGCCGGAGCAATTATCTATACCACCGGCAAAACAAAAGTCGATGAACTGCGCGGCATCGGAAAGGAAATGCCGCTTACCATGTGGTGCTATACCATCGTATCCTTGGGACTGATCGGTATTCCCCCCACCGGAGGCTTTGTGAGCAAATGGTATCTGGCCATAGGCGGACTTGCCGGCGATATTGGTATATTCCGTTACTTAGGCCCGGCCATCCTGCTTGTCAGCGCCCTGCTTACCGCAGGTTATCTGCTGCCGCTTACCATCCGGGGATTCTTTCCCGGAACAGATTATGATTATCAGACATTACAGAAACGGGAACCCTGTCCGTTGATGACGATACCGATTTTATTTATGACAATTTTGTCAGTTTTGATCGGCCTGTTTCCCACTGTGATTGTTGATACACTGACGGATTTCGTCAGCACCCTGATATAAGAAAGGAGAAGCCTTATGATTATCTGTATTATACTGATACCCTTACTTGCCGGGATTCTGGTGCCAGTGCTTCCCTTTCGCAAAAGAAGCCACAAGGAAATTTTCCTGGAGGGAGCCGTCATCTTAAACAGTATTCTGGTATGGTATCTGTTATTACATCATTCCGAGAGTACCTTCCTGCTCGCCCACTTTACGGGTGACCTGAATATCAGTTTCCGGGTGGACGGCATGAGCATGGTATTTGCCGGCCTGGTTTCCGGCCTCTGGCCTTTTGCCACCCTGTATGCCTTTGAATATATGACGAAGGAAGAACATGAGAACACCTTTTTCCTGTTCTACACCATGACCTACGGCATAACCCTGGGCATTGCCCTTGCCGCCAATCTGCTGACCATGTATTTCTTCTACGAACTTCTGACCCTGGTTACCGTGCCTCTCGTCATGCACACCCTGACCAGAGAGGCCATTCTTGCCAGCAGAAAATATCTCTACTATTCTCTGGGCGGCGCCGCTTTTGCCTTTATCGGCCTGATCATGGTGATCGTCTATGGAACCACCACCGACTTTATTCTCGGCGGCGTATTGGATCCGGGCAAAATTGGAGATAAAAACAACATTTTGCTGTTAATCTATGTGATGGCCTTTATGGGATTTGGTGTCAAGGCGGCGGTCTGCCCTTTTAACTCCTGGCTTCCGCAGGCCGGTGTCGCACCTACCCCTGTCACCGCACTGCTACATGCAGTGGCTGTGGTGAAATCCGGCGCCTTTGCCATTATCCGCCTGACCTATTACAGCTTTGGCACAGAATTTCTGTATGGTACCTGGGCGCAGACCACCGTTATAATCGTGGTAATGTTCACCATCGTGTACGGTTGCAGCCGGGCATTGAAAGAGACTCATATCAAACGCAGACTGGCCTATTCCACCATCAGCAATCTTTCTTATATCCTGTTCGGCGCCGTTATCATGACGCCGCTGGGACTGACAGGCGCCCTAACGCACCTGGTATTTCACGCTGTGATGAAGATCAGCTCTTTCTTCTGTGCCGGCGCCATCATGCATCAGACGGATAAACGCTATGTGCATGAACTGAACGGACTAGGGTACAAAATGCCCTGTGTATTCGGTATCTTTACCGTCTCTTCCCTTGCGCTCATGGGGGTACCGGGTCTGGCCGGCTTTATCAGCAAGTGGAACCTGGCCGGAGCGGCGGTAAACAGCAGGAATTCCCTGGCCTATGCCGGGATTGCCTGCCTGCTGCTGTCGGCACTGCTGACAGCCATTTATATGCTATCCATCGTAGTGCGGGCTTTCTTTCCCGGGAAAGACTTTGATGACGGCCCGATCCAAAACGTACATGATCCTAACTGGAAAATGCTTCTTCCGCTTTTCGTATTTACTGTCTTTATCATAATATTTGGCTTACATTCACAACCGATTGTAGATTTCTTTTATGATGTGGCAACGGGGGTATATTAGTATGAATCTGTTAATCTACACTATCATTTTTCTGCCCATGGCAGCAGCACTTTTATGTTATATCACAGGACGCTTTCAAAAGGCCGTAAGGGATTATCTGGCTGATGCCGCCACGGGCATTACCTTTCTGCTATGCCTTTATCTGGCTGTGCAGACAGTGACCCGCCCGGATTTATCCAGAGTTCTTGTGGAACTTCCTGATATCTGCAGTATGGGACTTCATTTTACACTGGATGGTTTCCGCGCGCTGTACGGGGCAATTGCGGCCTTTATGTGGTTTATGAGTACTCTCTTTTCCAGGGAATACTTTGCTCATTATCATAACCGTAACCGGTATTACCTGTTCCTGCTCCTCACTCTGGGCGCCACAGAAGGAGTCTTCCTGTCGGCAGATTTCTTCACCACTTTTGTTTTCTTTGAAATCATGTCCTTTACCTCTTATGTGTGGGTAGCCCATGATGAGAGAAAAGAATCCCTGCGGGCTGCCGGCACCTATCTGGCAGTGGCAGTAATCGGCGGCCTGGTGATGCTGATGGGCATTTTCCTGTTATATGACGAGACAGGCACTTTATATTTCTGCGACCTGTCCGGCATCCTCATGGAAAGCGGCACCTCCTCCACCCAGATCTGGGCTGCGGGTCTGTGTCTCCTGTTTGGTTTCGGGGCAAAGGCCGGCGCCTTTCCACTGCATATCTGGCTGCCCAAAGCCCATCCTGTGGCACCGGCACCGGCATCTGCCCTCTTATCAGGCATCCTGACCAAAGCAGGTATGTACGGCATTTTGATTTTAACTGCCTATCTCTTTCTGGGCTCTGCTGCCTGGGGCGCCCTGATCCTGCTTCTTGGTGTGTGTACCATGGTTATCGGTGCCCTTCTGGCACTGCTATCCATGGACTTAAAAAGAACCCTGGCCTGTTCTTCCGTCTCCCAGATTGGCTTTATTCTGGTGGGTGTGGGCATGTCGGGCCTGCTTGGGGAAGAAAATGCACTTGCCATGCGGGGCAGTCTGCTTCATATGGTAAATCACTCTCTGATCAAGCTGGTCCTTTTTATGGCTGCCGGCGTGGTCTTTATGAACGTGCATAAGCTGGACTTAAACGAAATCCGCGGTTTTGGCCGCAGAAAGCCTCTTCTCAACGGTATTTTCCTGATGGGCGCACTGGGTATCGGCGGTATCCCTCTGTGGAACGGCTACATCAGCAAGACGCTGCTTCATGAAAGTATTGTGGAGTACACCACACTTATTCGTTCCGGCAGGGTTACCGGTCTGTTTACTGCCTCTTTCATGAAAGGGATTGAATGGATCTTCTTGATCAGCGGCGGCCTGACCATCGCCTATATGACCAAACTCTATGTCTGCCTCTTCCTGGAAAAGAATACAGATTCCGTCATACAGGAAAAATATGACAGTATGAGGCATCAGTATATGAATCCGGTAAGCAGTCTGGTTCTGGTCATATGCGCAATGCTGCTGCCGGTCATGGGATTTTTCCCCGGTATTATCATGGATACTGTCGCCGATATGGGAGCATCATTTTTACAAATTACGCCTTTGTCCCGAAAATTGTCATACTTTTCCATCACAAACATAACCGGGGCCATAATCTCTTTCATCATCGGCGCAGTGATTTATCTGGTTGCTGTGCGCTTCTGGCTGATGAAACGGATTAGTCCGGACACGACCGAAAGGCAGTACGTAAACCGCCTGCCTCACTGGATGGACCTGGAGGAACTGCTCTACCGTCCTTTGCTGTTACGGATTCTGCCGTTTACCTTTGGCATGATCTGCCGGTTCCTGGACAGCCTGGTAGATACAATCGTGGTCGTGCTGCGCAGGACACTTCTTCGTGACAGTAAACTGCCGAGAGAACTGCCGCAGGGTAATCCCCTCACACATATGTGCGCCTGCATAGCCGCAGGATTCCAATGGCTAGGGAACCATACCATTCACAGAAAGCAGCCCAGGAACCAGGATTATGAACATAAATATGCTCTCTTCTACGAAGAACTCAGCGAAAACAGTCTGATGATCGCCAGAAGCATGTCCTTTGGACTGCTCCTCTTCTGCGTGGGACTGATACTGACCGTAGCTTACCTTTTTGTAAAGGATATTTTTAATATGTAATAGTATAAAAAGATTCCGGTTTTGCCCGGAATCTTTTTACATCCTTGAATGGATCCTTATACAATTAATAAATCATGCTGTCTCTTCCGTCTCCGGAATGACCTGTTTCTTCTGTCTCTTCTTTTTCTTTCTGCCTCTTATGACAATCACCACAACCAGGAGAATGACCGCCAGGGTGCCTGCGACAATATAAACCAGGTACTCCATAATTCCGCCGGTTGTATTACAGATTACAAACTCAGCCTCGTTTCCATCTACGGAGAACAGGTAATATATCCCCATCATCTCCGTCTCGGCCTGTGCCCATCCGCTGTCATTCTTGATATAGACCACGATGTCTTCCGTCTGTCCCTGGGGCGCCTGATACCTTACCTGGTGGCTTCCATTGCCGTCCTCCGGAAAGGCTATCTGCCAGTGCTCCACTATCTCTTCCGGCTCCCTGTCCTCAATCACAATCCCTGCGGTCTCACACTTGGTATCCTCCAGTGCATCACCCACATGGAAGGTTCCATCCACCAGGACTGCTGACTGGCCGCCGTCTCTGAGCTGACTGCCTGCCAGAGTTGTCAGATAACGCACATATTCTACCGTTACATCTTCATCTGCAATAACCCTGTCTATCTCCTTGATGTCCCAATCCGCATAGAATCCTTCCTTCACCGGTATGTTGGGATACTCTTTCGCCTCCACATTGCTGCCGTAGAGACAGTCCAGAGTCCCCACCTCCTCCTCATCCGCATAGAACGTAATCCGCATCTTATGGAATCTGGCCGGCAGACCTTCTATGGCAAGCAGATCCTGATAGGCAACCGGCTCGGCCCTGCCGCTGTAACTGATTCTGTCAATACCGGCAATCTCCTCCGACACAAAGTAATTATTCAGTACCGCCTCTTCATCATTCACATCACCGGCAATGGCCCCATAAAAAGCCACGGCCTCTTTTACCCGCACCATGGCACAGCTGTTCTCGATACCGCTTCCGGAACCGACAATGCCACCTACATATTCCCCGCCGGATATCGTACACTTGGCATAACCGTTTGTAATATGGGACAACGACTGCCCGGCAATGCCTCCCACATAATCCCCGGATTCGCTCTCTATCCTGCCATAGTTCTCACAACCCAGAATAGTCCCCATCTCCTGTAATCCGGCAATGCCTCCCGCATAACTTTTCTGTGCAGTAATCATACCGTCATTGATATTCTGTCTGAGTACGCATTTTGTCAGGAACGTAGAATTAGCCCTGGCATCCTCTATGCCTGTCACATCGCCTTCCAGGTCAAAATCATATTCTATGGCCATGGTTCCGGCAATTCCCGATACATTAAGATCCGCCCTGACAGTACCGGTATTGACACAGTCCGCAACCGTTGCATCAATACTGTCCTGTGCATTTTCCTGGGAATTATCCTCATAAATACCGGAATAATCCATATCCAGAACACCATCCAGCGCATCTGTATACAGCAGCATGATCTCACTGAACTGATCATTGATATCTGTAAGATCCTCTCCCAACAGATCATTGGAGGCTGACATCTCATCATTCAGATATCCCATATTCTCCGAAATACTTTTCAGATTGGAATTCAGACTTCCCGTCATCGAACGGTAGTCGCCTCCCAGCTGCGGAAAAACAATATCCTCCTTTTCATTCAGGGTATCTATGATGCTTTTCACCTGATTCCCTGCCGTCTCCAGATTCTCCGTAGCATCTTTGGCATGGTCAATGGCTTCATTTAAATTCCTCCTGGCATCCTCCGTCATCTCATCCGTATGTCTTGCAGCAATGTCGGACATGGTCTCCAAGTGCTTTTCCATATCAGCCTTATAGCCGCCTCCATACTGATCATCGGCATAATCGGAAGCTTTCTGTGCGGCATCATCATCTTCCATTTTCTGTGCCACATCGTTTAACAGTTCCCGGTCCAAGTCTCCTTGAGCTCCATCCCCTGGAAAAGAAGCGGTATTATCGCCATCACTGCTATCCGGATCATCCGGATTAAAATCAATCCAGTGTACCCATTCCGTGACTTTCATGTATTCTTCAATATCACTTGATGGAGACCAATTCTTCTCCATCCCTGTCTCTTCCAGGATAGGCCGCAGATCCAGTTCATTTGGATCCCCATTCTTATATTTATCCTCTGAAAACCGAAGCTCATCAATACAATAATTCTTATAGGCCTTCATGTAATCGGCATAATCCTCGGCGTGTTTCTCCGATGCTTCCCGGATGGCGTTCTTAGCCGCATTATATTCCTCCTGTTCCTCCGGTGTCATATACTGAAAGATATCCATGGAATTAACCATATCTTCCAGTTCTTTGGCCGCATCTTTCACATTGCCGGCTGCATCCTTGCTCTGGTCTATTACCCCGTCATTTCTGGCCGTCTCCTCCATCACATAATCAAACCGGTTAATGGCCTCATTGACAGAATCCGTCATACCGTCCGCCCACTCTACAGTCCTGTCGGCAAGAAAATAGGTGTCATCCAATGCCTTGTCGGCAAAATCCTGAATCACCGTCAGACGATTCGACAGGGTATCCGATTCATTTCCCGCATCATCCAGCATGTTCCCGATCTGATCATGCAGCACATCTATATGATCGGACAGCTGCCGCACAATATCCTCAGACAGATCCACGGCAATATAAGGCTCTGCCTGCCCCACGATACCGCCTACATCTTTACGTCCATAGACGACACCTGCGTTCTCACAGGCATGTATATATCCCGACTGACGGCCCGCAATCCCGCCCACGTTATAACCCACATGCTCATAACCGATGGTGCCGGTGTTTTTGCTGTTCTGTATAATACCTGTAGACAGCCCCGCAATCCCGCCTGTATCTACATTGCTGGTAATAGCGGATGCTTTCTGTGCCTTGTCGCTGTTATCCTCCGGGTTTAACAGTCCCGCCGTATATTGCTCAATATTAATGTCTTCCAGGGATTTCCCCTTATCTTCATTATAGATATTGACATCTGCCTGGTTCAGACAGCCCACGATATTGCCAACATTATGCCCTGCAACACCGCCGCTGTAATGAATCCCCGTAACTGTACCGCCGGTTTTACATTCCATAAGAATACCGGTCAGTTCGTTGATGCCTGCGATACCGCCCACATAATCATTGCCCTCTATGACGCCATCATAAGCACAGTTTAAAAGAATCCCCCGGTTATCCCCGACAATACCGCCTACCACCATCTGCTTCCCGGCGGGCCTCACCGATCCTTCCACTTTCAGATTCGCAATCACCGCCGTGGGCTGTGTGTAACAAAATAACCCCGTATAGGACACAGAATCCCTGATGGTCAATCCGCTTATGGTGTGCCCCTGTCCGTCAAAATATCCGCCGAAAGTCGGAATGGATACAAACTCACCGCCGGAGAGATTGATGTCCTCCTGTAAATACACTTTCTTATTCTGAGACCAAGTATCCAGCCAACAGTTTCTGGAAAACTTCTTTAAATCCTCCAGATCCTCTATGTATATCTCTTCCCATTCCGTCTCTTCATCATTATAGGAATCGATCGTCTCGTTGGCATCTTCTACGCTGATGACTTCCTCCTCCACGGAAAGTTCCTCTTCCTCCTCTTCGGCCCATACATTCATTGCCGGCAGGACACCCAATAACACCGCTAAGAAGAAAGACAATATTCTTTTACACTTATCCGGGTCCGCAAAGCGGATCCTGTCATCGAACCTGTTCGATTTATGCATGATCCGTCACCTCCCTGCTCGCCAATTCCTCGGACACCGTATCCGCCATCTGCCTGTATTCTTCCTCTGAAAGTTCCATCACATCGCCGGCCTCCACATAGGCGCTCACATTTCCTCTGACAATGGCTTTCATGGTACCTGTCACAACACCGTCAATCCTGCCCCGAACCAGACCGTCTACCTTCATCAGACCGGTGACATTCTTCGTCCGGATCGGCATATTCATGACAAAGGCCGTCTTCTCAATGATCTTATCACCCACCAGAAGAATCTGCGGCAGCACAAACATGGTGATCAGGATAGAAATGGATGTCCCTCTTCCCAGAGATCGCCCAATACCAAAAATAGCCGCATTGGAAGTCAGTTTGCCAATCAGGAAACCGGCCACCACCATCATGGTTCCGGACGTAATAATAGTCGGAAAAGCCTGGTTCATGGCGTCTATAATAGACTGCCGCCTGCCGTTGGTCTCACGAAGCTCCATATACCGGCCCGCAATGACGATGGCATAGTCGATATTGGCACCCATCTGAATGGAGCTGACAATCAGATAGGACATAAAGAAGATATTATCATGCTGCAACGCCGGCACGGAGAAGTTCAGCCAGATACAGCCCTGAATCACTGCAATCAAAAGCACCGGCATACCTGCGGACTTAAAGGTAAACAAAAGCACTACCAGCACGGTCAGAATGGAAAGCACATTGGTCACCAGATTGTCCCGGCCAAAAGTCTTCTGCAAATCATACTGACTCACCGATTCTCCGCAGACCAGCACCTTGCCGTCATAATATTTCCCTGCAATCTCATGCATCTTATCCAGGAAAGCAAAAGTCTCCTCACTCTCCTCCGGGAGCGTCAGATAGACCAGCATCCGGCTGTAATTCTCTCCCTGTAACTGATTCCTGGCAAAGTTCATCTGCCGGTAGGCATCATCCAACGTATCCTGCAACTCATCATCCAACGTGACGTACCCTTCATCCACCTCATCGTAGACAAACATAAACATATCAATCAAGGATACCTTATACTCCGGCAGACCATTGACCACCTTTGCATAATCCTCATCATTCACGGCATAAGCCGCGTAAATCAGTTCCGCCACCTCATAATCCAGATCAATCAGCTCCGAGAACTGCCTGGGTGTCAGCTTATCCGTCAGACAATAACCGTCCATCGCTTCTATATTGGTGAGGCCCATGGTGTAGTCCACTTCCGGACATGCCTCCAGATCTTCCAGGAGCTTTGCTTCACTCTCATAATCTCCGGCCGGCACGATCAGCGCTACCATATTGCTGGCTCCAAAATTGTCTGTCTGCATCTCTTCCGTCTTCTGGACGCTGTTCTGAATCGGCGGAGTAATCGTCGTATCCCCGAACACATAAGGACAATCCTTGGACACCATATAGGCTCCCACAATGACCACCACAAAGAGCGGCGCTACCACATGCCTTGTGGCATAATCCAGTTTTCCCACAAAAGGAATTTCCGGAACAAAATTCTTATGCTGCGTCTTATCCATCAGCTTCGAGAACAGCATAATCACACCCGGCATCAAGAGGAACACCGATCCCAGTGCCAGGAAGATGGATTTGATCAGACACATGGCCAGATCCGGCCCCATCTTATACTGCATGAATCCCATGGCAATCAGACCGCCTATGGTAGTCATGGAACTGCCGCATATCTCTGGAATCGCCTTGCTCAAGGCAATGATGATCGCTTCCCTGGATTCCAGATTCGCATGTTCTTCCTTATATCTGTTCAGCAGAATAATGGCATAGTCTACCGACAAGGCAAGCTGTAACACTACCGTAACGGAGTTGGATACAAAGGAAATGGTTCCAAAGATAAAGTTCGTTCCCATTTGCAGGATAGCCGCCGCCACAAAGGTAATCAGTAATACCGGCACCTCCGCGTACGCCTGCGAAGTAAGTAAAAGCACCGTCACCACCACGATCGCCACCAGAACAACGATGACATTCATCTCTTCCGCGATCAGTTCCGCCTCAATATCCCCCAGGGTTGTGGAAAGATAATAGTCATATCCCGCAAGTTTTTCCTTGACCCGGTCTAACATCTCCAGACAACGGTCATCTTTCTCATCATAGTCAAAAGTGACATTATAATAGGAGGAACCATTATTATAATGTTCCTCCGTATCGTCATATTCCACCGAAAAAATCCCCGGCATAAATTCCAGATCACGCCCGATAGACTGTGCCTGCTCATAAGACACATTGGCAACCATTATATTACAGGTTCCATAAGTAACAAATTCCTGCTCCATCAGATCCAGACCCTGCTTGGTCTCCGTAGAGTCAGGAAGATAGTGGGACATGGAATTCTCCACATTCACCCAGTTTCTTGATATGGCTGAAAAAATGATTAGGAGCCCAAACAACAGGAAAAACAGATTGCGCTTATCCACAATAAATCCGCAGATCTTGAGCATCGCCTGATTACCGCCATTTTTGGCCTTTTGTTCATTATCCATTGCTAACACCTCTCCTATTTAGGAAGAAATATAGCACTGCGCTAAACCATTGTCAATTTCAAAAAAAGGAAAACTATACAATCTCATAAAATTGTATAGTTTTTGATATTGTCCCGATTTTATTTTTTTATTTCCCGTAAATGATTTACGTGGATGCCTATATGACCAATCCCCATTCCAGAGTATTTTGCCTTACAGCGAAATCCATCCCAATACGTTGGCAATGGAACTTAGCAGTATAATGGCAATACAGATCGGCGCCAGATATTTCAAAAAGAAGCAATACAGTTTCTTCCTGTGAAATGCGGAAGATATCTCCACTTCCTCCTCAATTTTCTTAATGCCGACCACGCGCAGAATCAAGAAACAGGTCGCCAGTGCGCCCAACGGCATCATAATCGAATTTGTCAGGAAATCAAAGAAATCCAAAAACTGCATACCCAGGATTCTCACCCCATCCCAAATGCCATAGCCAAGCGCCGATGCAGAACCCAGCACAAACGTTACCACCACCATAATCAGACAGCTCTTCGCACGACTTAGGTGCAGCTCATCCTGTAAAGTTGCCACACTGGCTTCCATAATAGAAATGGCACTGGTCAACGCCGCAAATAAAAACATCAGGAAAAAGGCAATGGCAATCACCACACCGGCACTCATACTGGCAAATATCTTAGGCAGGGTAATAAAGGTAAGTGATGGTCCGGCCTTTAACGTTGCCATATCCCCGCCGGAAAAGGCAAACACTGCCGGAATGATCATCAGACCGCCCAGCATAGCGATACCTGTATCAAAAATCTCCACCTGCGAAGTACTTTTCTCAATATCCATTTCTTTGTCAATATAAGATCCATACGTATAAAGCACTCCCATGGCAATCGACAACGAATAAAACATCTGCCCCATGGCGGCCACTACTGTCATCCAGGAAAAATTCTCAAAATTCGGCACCAGAAAATATTTGACTCCCTCAAATGCACCGGGACGGGTCATAACATAAATTGCCACAAAAACAGCCAGCACCACCAGCACAGGCATCATTACTTTCGTCACTCTCTCCACGCCCTGTTCCACACCGGCCAGGATTACGGCAAACACAAAAAACGTAAATAACAGGAACCAAAATTCTACATTACCGGAAGACGCAATAAATTCGGAAAAATATCCATCCCCGGCCAGGATACCTGCGTTTCCACGCAGATACTCAATCAAAAATTTCAGTACCCATCCGCCTATCACACAATAATATGGCACGATGATCATGGGAACCACCGCGTTGATCCAGCCGCCAAAGTGAAACGGCAGACTTTTACCAAAGCTATGAAACGCACCCACCGGCCCTTTCTTTGTCATACGCCCCAAGGCTGTTTCCGATACAATCAGCACATAACCAAAGGTAACCGTCAGAATCAGATAGACCAACAGAAACATGCCGCCGCCATATTTGGCCGCCAGATAGGGAAATCTCCAGATATTCCCGAGTCCCACCGCGGAACCGGCAACCGCCAGAACATACCCTATCCGTCCCGAAAACTTTCCTCTCACCCCTGCTTTGCTTTCTGGCTTATTACCAGATGTTTCTTCCCTCATAAGTAACCCCTCCAGATATTGATAATATTACGTTCCATTATAACCTTATAGTTCTGTGCCTGTCCACTGGTTTTGTGAAAGAGGTTACCGCTTCGTCTTTCTCACTATAATATTAACCCAGGGCTTGTCCTTATAATCGGGCCGTGAATCCTGCGTCTCATAACTCTCTATCAGTTCAAACAGACCGTCCTGCAAGAAAACCTTTTCTATTTCTTCTAAATGATAATCACTGAAAAGACGCCCCAGACGCTCCTCTTCCCTGTCCCCTAATTTAAAGGAAGCATAAAATATACCCTCTTCCTTTAATGCCCTGTGAAAGCGTCCAAGAATCTTCGGTAAAGCCTCTTTTTTCACATGAAGCAGGCAGGCACATGCCCATATGGCATCAAACTCCTCCTCCCAATCCATCTCCTCAAAAGCCATGCAGACTACCGGCTGGCCAATGTATTCCTGCGCCATCTGACACATCTTTTCAGAACCATCCATGGCCTGTACGGCAAATCCTTTTTCCATAAAAAACTTACTGTCCCTGCCACTGCCGCAGCCGGCATCCAGAATCCTCATCCCCGGGCTTAACAGGCTGATGAATTTATTTTGGGAAAAGCTCATATCCAAATGGACCGTTCTTTCTATAAAGGATTGGGTGTTTTGGTTGTAATATGCTATGGTTTGGGGTGTCATTTGGGCTCCTTTCCTTTCCTGATTTGGTCAAATACACTTTTCCCGTATCCATTCCACCAATGCCTCATTGGATCCGTTCTCTATGATAAAATCTGTTACATTTTTTCTTGTTAATACCTTTTGCAAAAGTTCTGCATCCAGTTTCTCAAGCAGTTCCTTCATTCCTATCTGAGACAACCTGCGGATTTCTTTCAGTCTGGCGGTATCCCTCATTTTACGCTCTGCTTCCTGCTTCGGATATCCATTGCCAAAAGGTTCCAAAAAAAGCGCCTCCAGGGTATGATTTAAGTTAATCTCCCCGGCCCAGCCATAATTTAATCCCAAGGGCAATGAAACTGCATTTCCATCATTGATCTGCACAAACAGATAGGCATCCTGGGGCGTCGGCGTATATCCACAGAGTACACCCGGCATAGTGTTGCAGGCAAGCATCATACCCTGTCCGGAGGAACATCCCGTGACAATAAAATCGACAGTGCCGCTTGCCAACAACAGACCTATTTCAATGGAAATTTCTATATAAGAATACTGCCTCTCTTCTTGAGCAAAACATCCAAAATTAATCACCGAGTGACCTTTTGCATATTTACATACTGCGTCAAATAAAATCTTATTTTTCTCACGTTGCGAACTCGCCTGTATGACTCCGATTTTCATTTTCTGTTCTCCTTGATACTCCCAGAATATACAGACAGTCATTGTCCGACAAGGCCAGACGTCCCAGCAGTTTTTCAAACTTTACATTATCATTATGAATATCGCTCGTCACATAGTGCATACATTTCCTTCCGTCTTTCCTTACAGAGCAAGACCGTAACACAGCCCATTAAATCCAATCATATTTACATAACGTCCATTCTTATTTCGTCAATGATGCTTTTATCTTTTAACTTATTAATTTCAATTCGAGTAATGAACAATACTATAATAATCAAAGCAAATGCTTCAACGCCCAATGTCCCCCATGGAATATGATACAATACCGGAAAAGCTTTCCGAATGGATAAGTTGATGGCAAATGGAATTGCAATTCCCAGTATAACTCCGGGTACAAGTGCTTTTATAACACACACAATACTTTCACTGTAAATCATTCTGCAAAGTGATTTATTCGTCATTCCTACACTCTTTAAAACGGCAAACTCACGGCTCCTGATTCTGATATTTGTTGTCAGTGTACTGATTACACTTGTAAATCCCATAGTAATGAGCAGGATAACAAAACCATACATTACAATTTCAGCCAATACAATTGCTACATTCAACATTTTAACCATTGTATCGGCGCGACTTATTCTTACGGTATATCCCTGCTCAACATAGGAATCTTCTGTGAGAATTGGATAATATCTTTCCATTACTTTTCTGGCATATGCCGTATAAGCCTGTTCATCATCCGGCGTGCTATACCAGTCGAAATATCTTGCATCTATATCTGGAACAACAATTCTTACCGGATTCGGATTCAGTTCATGAAATCCCTGTTCTTTTAAATCTTCCTGATATAAAAATCCGCCGATTTTAAGTTCTGTCTGCTTATCTGCTGCATCTACTAATGTAATTTTCGTTGTATTCTCATTGAAAGGACTTATTGTTTTTATTTTTCCGTTGTCATTATACTGATAGCAGTTTATTAACAGATTGCTGCCATAATCCACTCCTGCCCTGTCACATAATTTCTTATAAAGATTATTGTCAATAGCGACAAGAGAAACTTCTGTTTCGCCATTCTTATCAAAAACATCAGGAACTCCTGACATATCCGCTGAAAGAAAATCCGTATTCAATATTGCATTATAGGTACAGGCATCGCTTCCGATTCCGTAAACTTCAGTATTCGCATACTCTGACAAACTCCCTGTTATATCATTGTAAGTTTCAGATGAAATCGGCACTACAATTTTTTCTTCTTTTTTTCCTGTATTTTCATTCATTGCGATATCACGGATAGAACAGTAATCCACAACCATTTCTTCTGAATCTGATTCCATCCAATTTCTGAGTTCATTTGCCTGATTTGAAAGCCCACCTGTTATCAGGAGTAATAAAATTCCCAGTGACAAAGCCCGTATCGTTGCTTTATAACCAGATTTGTTTCTTTTTATATTCTTATATGCAATTGCTCCTTCATATCCAAATACCGCTTCTACAAAACTATCATTTTCATCGGATTTTTTTAAGTCTGTATTTGCTGCAACACCCTTTATACATTGCAGTGCAGTAAATTTTCCAACTTTTTGGGCAGGTTTATAAGCAGAGCATAATACAATAAGAAAAGCAAAAAATGCTGCAAGTACATATGTCCATACGGAAACATAAAATGAAAGAGAAAACGAAAACGGTCTCATGATAATGCTCTTAGAAAGTTCATTTATATCCGAGACAAAATATCCTGTTATTTTTACACCGAAATATCCAACGACTGTCCCCAAAATTAGACCAAATGGAATACCTGTCAGACAGAGCCACAAACCTTCATAAATGACTGTCTCTTTTACCTGTTTTCCAGTCCCACCTACACATTTTAAAATTCCAAGTTCCTGTATTCTCTTATTCGCACTTGCAGTAAAAATATTTGAAATAACTGTCATCGACATAAAAGCAATCAGCAATCCTAAAATGAAAGCCGGAATTGCAACTATCATGAAATATGCTCCACCATAATTTCCATATTTCGGTCCTAAAAAATCAGTAAGCATTTTGTTGCCGCTTGTTGCAAAGCACATGACCGCTGTAACAAGCGATGTTGATAAAGAAATTGCCAGAACACTTCCCCTTGTTCTTTTTCGATTTAATTTAATCTGGCTGAGGGCGAGCTGTGATGTTATTTTCATTACTTCATCACCTCGTCTTTCATAATTTTTCCATCGCCGATTGTGATGATACGATTCGCCTGCAATGCAATCTTTTCGTCATGTGTGACCAGAAGAATCGTCTGCTTGTATTTCTGGTTGGCAAACTTTAAAATATCAAGAATCTCCTGACTTGTCTTACTGTCAAGGTTTCCCGTCGGTTCATCTGCAAGAATAAAAGCCGGCTCATTAATAAGAGCTCTTCCTATTGATACTCTCTGCTGCTGACCGCCTGACATCTGTCCCGGCAGATGTTTTCCCCGCTTTTCCAGCCCGAGCATGTTTACAATCTCCAGAAGACGTTCTTTATTCTCTTTTCTTCCATCAAGTTTCCATGGCAATACAATATTTTCCTCTGCTGTAAGGGTAGGTATCAGATTATAAAACTGATATACAATTCCCAGATTTCTTCTACGGAAGATTGCAAGCTCATCCTCACTCATTGATTGTATCTCGTTTCCGTCAATGATAACCGAACCGCTTGTTGGATAATCAATTCCTCCGATCATATTCATAAGCGTCGATTTTCCGGATCCGGAAGCCCCGATGATTGCGACAAATTCTCCTCGTTCAACAGAAAACGAAACATGATCAAGTGCGATTACTTCCGATTCTCCCTGACCATATCTCTTTGTTAAATCTTTTACTTCTAAAACAGCCATTGTGTGTTCCTCCTTTTTCACTTTCAATCCTAACAATGCTAAATGACTGCTCCGTGACTAAAGAGAATTTTATTGTGACAATTTTGTCACTTAAAAAATTTAAGAATGAAAATGGTGCCTTCTCCATTCCCTCCAAAATCGACATCGATATCTCCACCTTGCCCTTTCATAATGGATAGTGCCAGTGGCATACCGATTCCAAATCCATTTTCACTCGTGGAATTTTCAAATCGTTTAAAGAGGGCTGCATATTTTGTTCTGTCCATTCCCATACCTCTATCCTTTACCGAAATCCAGCTATACATAGGATTTTCTCCGCTGTCTACCACTATAACGCTATCTTTCGGTGAATACTCAATAGCATTTTTGATAATATTCGTAAGTGCTTCAACTGTCCAGCGTTTATCGCAATGTATGACACAATCATTTTTCAGTTCCGTTGTCTGATTATTGATATCAAGAAGTATTGCAACCGATGGTTTTACGGCTTCAAGAAGTTCCGATGTATGGATATCTTTCTTTATAAAATCAATCGCATGGGCATCAAGCTTTGCCATTTTAAGGAGCGCCTCTACGAGCCACTCCATCTTATTTAATGAAAATTGAATGTTATGAATAAACTCTGCCTGTTTTTCCGGTTCTGCATCTTCCAGTAAATCTGCCATAATCATCATGGAAGTAATCGGCGTTTTCAGCTGATGGGAAATATCTGCCATATAGTCAGAGAGAATATCTCTTTCCGATTCAATCGCCTTTATCTGTTCATTCTTCTTGTCAACAAGAGAATAGATATCATTTTTCAATATATTAAAAACACCTTCTCTATTAACACGAATATCAGGCTTTTCGCCCGAAATATAGCCTTTCACGAACTCCGACAGCTGTTCTATATCTTTTTTCCTAATCCACACGATAGCCCATTCCTCTCACAGTCTCAATGTTTACCGCTTCCCCAAGTTTCTCACGCAATCGTTTCACATAAACGGTAAGCGTATTGTCCTCAACAAAGTTGCCGTCAGCATCCCATATTTTATCCAAAATCTGCTGTCTGGACAGCAGAGATCCTTTATTACCTGCAAATATAAGCAAAAGCCTGTATTCCAATGCTGTAAGTTCAATTATTCTGTCATTCACATAAACTTTTGCCTCGTCTGTATGGATGGTTGCCTGTCCAATGCTGATAATGTTATCATTTTCTACATATTTGTTTTTAGTAGACAGGATACGGCGGACTCTTGCCAAAAGCTCTCGAATCCGGAAAGGCTTTACGATATAATCCTGTGCGCCCTCATCAAATGCTCGTACAATCGTATTTTCATCATCCACAACCGTCAGGAAAATAACTGAGGTATTGGTATTTTTCATCATTTTACTTACCTCAAATCCGTTTCCATCCGGAAGCTGCATATCTATAATCGCCAAATCAAATTGATTAGCTTCAATCAATTTTTGGGCATCCGCAATCATCGTGGCATGTTTTGTTTCATAGCCCTCCGTTTCCAGTGCATAAGTAATTCCTGAAGCAATCATAGTGTCATCTTCAATCAATAATATTCTACTCATGCGTTACATTCCTTTCGTCATAAGCTGTTTGATATAGAAATCGAATAGATTTCATAACGATATGCCATGGAATGTCAGCAGCGTAAAAATAATTTTTTTGATATGTTTTCCACAGTTTCTCCATAATCGAACTTGATTCAACTTCATCAAACACTTCTCTTATGTCTCCAGATTTTATCTGTTCCAATGTACCTCTTTTTCTGGCTGTAGCCACAAGTGCATGCCATAATACTTCTTTTTTGAATTGTTCTCCATACAACTTTTGTAGAATATAAATATCATAAAAATCTCTCATTCGTGTATTCGTGACATTTCGACTAATAACAGTTTCCAGTTTTTCAGCCAATACCGTTTCCAGATTATATGCCCATATCTCGATTGTGCGATCTTCAAACATAAGATTAAAGCTATACTTAATTTCTCTTGGTGTAATTACATCCCCTGTAGAAATATCAATCTTTAATGGTGTGATCACACCGTCGAATTTAGTTTCCATACTTACACGGACGCCCGGATAATCTGCCTCTTCGATGATTTCCGATATCCGTTTAATACGAAACGAAACACCATCGTCTATGGGTATTGATATAATTCTTGATATAACCATCTCTACATCCGTTACACTAACATTAAAGCCTTTTATAGTAGCATCCAGATCCATGGTAGCTCTGGCATCCAGGCCAACCATTGCTGACACCAACATTCCACCCTTTAATATAAACTGGTCTTTATACTCTGATAAAGAAATTCGTTCTAAAAAACGTTCCGTCATATAATTCCGCATCAAAATCTGTGCATCAGCGGTTTTTTTCTTTGAAAGATTACGAATCAAATCCTTTAATTGCCTTGCCGTTGTTATCATCTAAAGTAGTACCTCCAAATAAGGTCTTAGTATCTTTTCGACATGAAACATGGATGCATATTTCATAAGCATGCGTAGGTTTTTATCCTTACGTCTGGCATATTGCTTTAATGCATCTTGAAAAACCTGTATTTCTATATTTTTCCTACTGCGAAGCAGATCACAAATTGTACGTTCCATATCATAAACCGGAACAGAATGTCCGAATGATGTCTGCATAGTTGTGGTTCCTATTTCATGTAATTCTTTTTTTACCGTATATACTTGAAAGCCATCTTCCTGCAAGCGACTTGGATTATATCCAGTTCTTACTGTTATAGCATATTTCAAAGGCTCTCTATCTGTCAAAGCATGAAAAAACAATGCAGTTTCGTGAGAAAATACAGCCTGACTACAACGTAAATGTAAAATGTACATGGCATCTGTCCAAGTATCCAGCGATACATACACTCCATGAGCAACTTGTTCCAAGCCTCGTTCCTTCACATATGCATAAAACACAGGTTTACTAATTCCGCTATTTATAACCTGAAAAGTCTGAATTGTTCCCCCATATTCATCCAACAACAAATCTAATTGTTCAAATTGAGTCATATGATTACTCCTTTCGTGCTAATATAATACCGCACATTAGCACGAAAGTAAATACAAATAACGCTTATAATAAGAGGAACTCTTATGTACCTCATATGGTCTCCAGAGAAAAATAGTATTTACAAGTATTTTGTGATAAAAACCTATTTCTCTAAATAATCTACAACAAACTCATCCACACCCGGAAAACGCTTAACTGCTATTCCTGCTGTTTTATATACTGACTCGTATTTTTGTAAACATGTATCAAATAAGCTGACGTTGTCCTCTAAACAATCAGGGTTATACTCTTCCATAATATTGTAAGTTCCTATGGCAGCCTCAGATGAAATCTCTGCAAACATATAATGTAAATTGCACATATTCATGAAAGATGCGAAAACACTATTTTGTTCAGCTGCCTCTTCTACCTTGTTTCTCCAGTTTGAATACATTTCTTCATAAGTGCCCAAAAAGCTTGCGGAAGGCTCTTCTTTATCTTTCTCCTGTTGCAAGTGTCCTTCCGCATATAAAAGAAGACTTTTTGATAAAGCTCTTAACTCCAAGACATCTTTGCTTGAAGCTATGCTCTTTAAGTTATCCACAAAAGTTTCTTCAACAGGTACTTCTGCTAATTCTTCAATCATTCTTTTGGTGCCACGCTTAAAATATCTTCCATGAAAAAGCATAATTGCATCCATAAGGTAACACATTACCCCAAATACATCCAGGCGGATCTGTCCTAATTCCTCATGTAAAGAAGCATTGGCATAGGATATTTTTGCTTTATCTATCAGTTCATTTACTCTATGGAAACGTTCCTCAGATGCCAGAAATCGTTTTGTCTGTTCTCTTAATTTGCACAGTTCATCATAAGCTTCCCGATTTTTAATATACACAATTTGGGAATCCATCAATTTAGAAATCTGGGCATGATGGCATGCGGCATCATATCTAAGCCCGTTCCAGTCCGTACAATATATGTCATAACCTACTTTACTGTCATCCAGGATAAAACCCGTGCCAAGCTGCCAACCCCTATCGTCCTGAATAAGTATGAGCAAATCTAAATCTGATTTTTCATACGTATCTCCTGTAACAATCGAACCATATATTCCTATTAAAGACACCGAATCAGGACATACTTTCTCAGCTTTTTCTATAACTGCATTAATTATTTTCTGATTCACATGATTCATCATTACATCTCCTTTTTCTGTGTATGTTCCTCCGAACTACACATATATTTCTTCTTTTGTTTCCAGACACAAACATCCCAGACGGCCACTCTTATCACCGGAGCCACAATCGCAAATATAAACGTTTCCTATCCCGTTCTTCCAGATGGTTCCCCCGCCTTTGTTGTGATGCCCGCATACAGAGATGTAGCCGGCAATTCCTTTCTTTAAGAATTCCTGTTCATCTCCCTCACCCCACATATAATAATCGTCCCTATATACCTTATGGGGATGGGCCGTCATTGCATGTGCCAGCAAATATCTGACACCATCAATTTCTATACAATCCTGCACGGGCCATTCTAAAATCATCTTAGCCAGATGCATCATATCAACCGACGTCAAACGCTCTGTCAGTAATGCAAAGGTATTATACTCATATGCTGCCAACTTTTTTCGTTTTCTTTCCGGTGTTTTATAATAGCTCAAAATATACCTGGCAAGCCAGTCGTCATGATTTCCTCTTATCATCCTGCATTTATTTCCTGTTTTTAAAATATTAAAGTACACTCCCACGGGATCCGGATTATAATCCGTCCTGTCAAAGAGGTCTCCCAGAATATACAGGCAGTCATTTCCTGACAAGGCCAGACGTTCCAGCAGTTTTTCAAACTTTACGTTATCATTATGAATATCGCTCGTTACATAGTGCATCCCTATTCCTCTATTATTATTTATTGAAAGCATTTCCTTTCACATATATCACTTCTTCTGTTTCAATACAGAACGCCGCCAGCCTTCCGCCATTCACGCAGCCACAGTCAATCGCAATATGTCCATTCTTCCTGTACACCTCTGGTTTCCGCCATCCTGTAACCAAAGATGATAGGCCAGAAAATAATCATCATTTTGTGCAAACATCCCGACGACAGGTTTTTTCATAAATGTATACATAAGATAATCATGAATTGAATTTTATCCAATAATCTTATATATTCATTATAGCATCCATGAATATCAGAAACAATGTACCTCATACACTTGTCTCCTTCTCGGCCTGAAGCAGGCTTTCCGGTTCCCTTCTGATCCGTTCCCAGGTACTGAATTCCTCCCCTTCTGTTGCAAACAATGTCCTTTGACCTGTATTTACTTTCCAGTACACAGTATCCGCCATCCGACAGCTTCCACAGGTTCTTTTCTTTGTTGTTCGGCTTCCTTTCTGCTTTGTATCCCCTCTGGGTGTTTCTGACAGTACAATCACCATTCTCTTGGTCAGGTATGAATCCGGACACCTCCTGTTTCGAGGAATGGAAATCTCCCCGAAATTATCTTCCAGATCAATTCCATACACATACAACTTATCATATTCCTCCGGAATGTCCTCTCTCATCTCATATTCTTCCGACGACCAGTCTTCTTTCCTCACGATTGAAAAATTCCGGCCCACCTGAAGATACTCCCGCAGATTGCCAAAACACATTTCCCGATTATCGCGCCTCCTGATATCCCACGGCTCCTCCTGCACCACAATCTCCAGTCCTCATCCAATGAAATGCTCCCGCTGTTCCTTTTCAAATATTGCATAAAAACAGCTTTCGTTTACCTCAAAATAATTCTGAAACATCTGGATATTCTTTTCCGTTGACGCAACACCGGAATAGATTCTGAAATCTCCGTCTTTGTACAACATCTCCATAAAAGAATCATTGTCCCTTTGATTATTACCGGGAAGCAGTATTAAATGCTCTGTCATAAATTGTCTTTCCATATGTACTCCTTATCTCAAAACCTGTTTTTTATCAATCCCGCATCACATCCGCTATCTGTGCCAATGCCCTCTTTTCCCCTCTTGCCACGCGGTCACTGAACTTTTGTATTCTTTTGTCTTTACAAAACATCAAATCCATTCTGCCCGCGGCAATCAGTTCTTCTTCCGTAAAATATTTCTTTCGCTCCCGCAAAATACGGATATAATAATCCAGCATATGTTCCATACCCTCCACGCCCTCCGGCGCCAGGGAACACATGACATTTCCTGAGCCGCTTAAGTCCCTGATATTTTCCGGTGAAATATCTCCGTCAAAAAATACCTGAAAATGTTCCCGTCTGATCCATTCCAGATGCTCCTGTGGGTTGCTCCAATAAGAAGCAAACTCGCCTCCCGGAAAAGATGCCTGCAAAAAAGCCGGAACATAATCCCAATAAGGATCTCTTCCCCGCAGGGAATTTAACTGTCTATCCGGAAGTATAAATACATTCTCCCTTCCCATGCCAAGCGCAAATAATCTGCTTAGTTTTGCCGTAATCGGCATAGATGCAGGCAGAAGCTTTTGCAGGTTGTTTCCCTTTATCAGCTCTCTTAAGAAATCATATTTACTGTATATGTTTCCCACCTGCCGGATTACCTCCATATCATTTATCCTGACAATGGTATGCCTGAGCGGCAGCCAGAGACTGAACATCGTGTCCGCTTCCAGACAGCCTCCTGTCAGGACACAATCCCTGTCATGCCATCTGCGGTATTCTTCATGTGCTTCCACATTATCGTAATATTCTCCGGCAGGCTTATGGTCGTCATACCAGATCCACTCTTCTATTTTGTTTATGATGGGCTTATAAATATTATCTTTGCTCATAAAATCCTCCCTTTTTATGTACGCTTACTTTCTTATATAATAAAAAACAAGAAGGCGGTTTTTTCCACCCTCTCGCTCTTATTTTACATATTTATGTATTTTATTCTTAATACTTGTTCCTTATCTTATCCAGGTTCCCATTTTGTAAATCCCCCTTCAGGGAATAGTACTTCTTTTCTTCCTCATCGTAGACCAGTACCGGTATGATACCGCTTCTTTCTACACCACCATCAATATAATAGTGGCTCCATCTGTCATGCCATACATCATGAAATTCCCTCTCATTTACAATAGAGGAAGTGGCAGTATGTCCGGCTATGATGTCCATATAAAATGCACCTGTCGTCGGCGGATATTTACTGACAAAATAATAATCCGGCGTGCCCACATTCCACCAGTCACCTGCTTCCTCGTCAATCCCTGCATGCACAAAAATCTGTGTGTCTGTCGTATAATAATAGGGAAGCCGCCTCATCCATGCCAGCAGTTCCTTATGATTATCCTTGATACACTGGCGAATAAATTCATACACTTTCCCTGCACGCTGCTTTACTGCCAATTCCTTCAGTTCCGCCATTTGTTCCTTGTTTAAAAAGGTCCTGCTGGTATTAAGGTTCTCATCTTCTCCAATCCAGTGCCGGTTTTTCTTTTCCAGAAATTCCAGGAACCATTCTTCATGATTACCCCGTAAGACAGTGACTTTATCAGGGCCGCACTCCTGCTGTATGTCGTAGACTTTTTGCAATACTTTGTAACTTTCAGACCCTCTGTCTATGTAATCACCCAGCAAAATCAGCTTGTCCTTGCCCGCTTTTACAGTTTCTAAATCATTTAAGTCATGGATTCTGTTTATAAACGCATCAAAACATCCGTGAATGTCGCTCATTGCAAACAGCATATATGTCCTCTTTTCATGAAAAAGTTTTAATATAATCTAAAAAAATAATTGTTTCGACCTGCGGAGTCTGCGATGCATGCCTGGCTCTTTCTATCCCGTTTGTAATAAGCAATCTTTCCCAGAGTTCCCGATAATCCTGAAAATCAAACTTGTTATCATCCAATATTACAAAATCATCTATTTCCGGATGCAATTCCAGGTATCTTAAAATTCCTTCACCTCTATTGCTCCAATGGTCACTTGTCTTTCCTGCCAGATGCAGGCCTTGCTTCTCTAATTTGGAAATCAGATAACAGAAGTCTTCGTTGTCAGACTTCAAATCCTTCCAGTCTGATGACAGAATAAGATCTGCATTTCCATATTTCTTAACCGCCTTTGCCAGGATGTCAACTCTTGCATCATCAATTCCTTTATAACCCTCTGGTGAACGTTCCACTGTCGTTCTCGTATTGAGAACTCCATCAACATCCAAAAAGACCGCAAATTTCATTACCCGGCTCCTTTCAAATTTCCACCTGTTTATTGCTCACATTCTTTCAACATCCCTTTGGAATAACTCTCTCAGTCTGATCAACATTCTGGTGCTCCGGGCCGTTATGAAGCAGGATGCATTGACACAGAATTGTTCTATCTGTTCGATGCTATTCGGTAAAACTGCCCCTGAGAAGTGCCCCCTCCATAATTCTTTGGGAATCCCATAACTGCCATCCACATTCTGATTGACAAAATCCTGCAAATAGTTTTTTTCAATGAAACACTGCCAGCTTGGCCCGTTATTATCCTGAAAAGAATCTAACCATTTTTTGTATAACTCATATAACTCACTATTTGCCCCCTTTACAATATCCCGAATTTTATCCTCTCCACAAACGTAATACTCATAAATAACCTTTAGTGTTAAATCCCAGTAATCTTCCAATATACCTGTTCCCCTTGGCGCATTGCACCCTGCCGGCACAGGAATAAAATTCCCAAGAGTATGATAAACTGATATTAAAAACCGCAACCCTTGAACGGTATCAAATAATTCACTTTGACCTCGAGTATCCTGCGCATATCGGCTTAATATGTATCTGATGGAAACCCTCTGACCTCCCAATTTTAGCCGTTCTTCCTTATGAACCTCACTTTCAACAAGCTCATACCATGCTCCCAACGTGGTATTTACCGAATTCATCGTTTCTCCCTGAATATAACTTTTCTGTGCCTTCTTACCCATCACCCAACAAGATTCCAAATTAGAATCAGCCCATAGTTTCCTATATATTTCCCGAAGTAAAATACTTTTACTATCCGGATCCTTAATTTTCAGATCTTTATATTTTTGAGAAAAATCCGCACCATATTTCATGATATCTTCTTTTGTTCGTTTATATCCTCTCACTTTGGACATATATATTATAAACTTTTCCAGATCATTTTTAAAATTATCTAACGCAAGATATTCCTCACTCGCCCCATCATTAGAAAAATCATATCTATCTGGTGCCGCTAACGCAAGAAACTCTTCTATCTTCATTTTCACTTCCTCCTCACTGCTAAAGTCCATACTTAACATTCAGGTTTCGTATCTTCTCTATCACACCATTTCTCACTTCTTCCGGCGCGACCACCTCCACCCGGTCGCTGTACTGGAGCGCCCAATGTACCATGGCAAACGGCGAACATTCCACTTTCACAATATCGTCATAAGGGGTCGTTTCTTCAGTTCCCACATATTTAAACTGATCCCCAAACCAGTCATGCAGGAAAGTGTAATCCGCCCTGATCCGTCTTGTGGGGTCGTCCTCCTGCTTCGGACTTTTTATTTTCAGTGTAATCCAAACCGGCCTGTCATAAGCCATGTTCAAATGTTTTAGCTGAAAATCCTCTGTCCATGTCAAAGGCAGATTCTCCACATCTTTGGGGGCAATCCTTGGCAATCCCTTGCCTTCTAATTCCTCATTTGCACCCGGAATCTCTATATCCGTCATCAGATCAATCCGCCAGATAGACATGTTTTTTACAGTTTTGTCTTTTAAAACAAGTTCTTTACAGGCCAGCAGATAATATCTTCCGCTGCTTGCCACAATATAATAAGGGCTTACCGTATCCTTTCTGTCCCGGATTGGCTCCAGTCTCTTTTGATAGGTGTAACCGTTAAACCGGAAGGAAACCTGCACATGATTATCTATGGCCTTTTGGATGGTCAACAGATTGATTCGTAGTTGTTCCCTGTCAACAAGTTCTGGCTCCATCACCTTACAAATCTGCTTCGGCCCCTTCTGATAGAATTTCGTGGTCAGATTCTGCTCGACTTTCTCAATCAAATGCTGTGCAGATCTCGTGTCCAGAGTCTTGGCGGACAGGATGCCTTCTATGATGCTGTTAATCTCATCGTAGGAAAATGTTCTGTTATAATATAAGCCGTCAATATGCATCGTCTGATCGGCAAAAGCGTCATACGCTTCGTCACTGTCAATCTCCGCTTCCTCGTCAGATGCTTCTGCGTCATCCCCATAATATTTTTGAAAGTCATGAAAATAAATCTTCCAGTCCTTCTCCTGTTTGTAGCCAAACTCATCACTGTTCATCGCGCGGGCCATATCTTTAATCAGCCTGTTAAAGGTTTCCTTGTCTCCGATAAACTCCGCCACTTCGGGCGCTTTTCTCATTTCTGCCTGGGTTGTGGGATGTTTGCGGTCTGTATTGTTTTTCAGATACTCCCAAATTTTAAACATTCTTTCAAATCTTGCCGCTTTATTTAATTTTCTTTTTGCCATTGGTTTCTCCGCTTTCTTTTGGTTCCAGATTATTCTGTAAATGATAATAAGGCATCATATAATGATATCTAAGTATAGCAGGTTAGCGGCCGGATTTTTCCACCTGCCCCTGTCTAATCCTCTATTATCTGTATTGTCAATTGGATATACGGCTTACTGTAACAAAAGTACTCTTGTTTCCTTACCAGTTCTAATCTTTCTTCAAACGTAGAGGAGTTCTTTATTCCGTAGAAGCAGTCCTCATACCATGTTTTGAAAAGACTATTTGGAACACCCTTCCATTTACATGCAGGCTCCACAATGTTCTTAAATACACCTTCCTCTACCCTGGCAATCTCCTCATCCGCCAGTATCATACTTATAACTCTCATCCTGTACCTCCCCTGTTTTTCTTTTATCATACGTTAACCCTTCATGCTTATCAATAAATTATTTTAATCTCATTTTATCCTTGACAAAGCGACACTAGTGACGCATAATAAAGGAAACACAAGTGTCGCAAAAGGAGAGGACTATTCTATGAGCCTGAAAGGAGATAAAACCAGACAGATCATTCGGGAAAAGGCATATCAGCTGTTTGCCCAAAAAGGATTTAAAGAAGTGACCATGAAAGATATCTGCGAACTGACAGGCCTTAGCCGCGGGGGATTGTACCGCCATTATGAAAGTACTGAACAGATCTTCCTGGAAATCGTTAACGCTTTTTCCGACAGACAAAAAAGTGAAGTAGATACTAAAATAAAACAGCACGTTCCGGCTGCTGAGATATTAGAAGAACTTCTTTCAAAGTATGCTGATGAAATGATGAATCCTGAAAATTCTTTCAGCCTTGCCATCTGCGAGTATTACAGTAATCCGGCGGTTTCCAAAGAGGATAATTCTATCACAAGACAGTATCAAACTTCAAAATCCACATGGGAAGAACTGATCAGCTATGGAATAAGCACAGGAGAATTTAACCCGGTAAACCCGGAATCTGTCTTTCATGTGATTCTGTTTGCCTACCAGGGCGTCCGAATGTACAGCAGGTTAATGAAGATGGATTCTGAGATTCCCACCCAAATCATAGAGGAAATCAAAAAACTTTTACTGAAGGAGATATCGTGATAACAGATACAAATATCAATCTATCGCGTAAATGCTCCGGAATGGAGATTAACATGGAAAATAATATCGTTTTAGTAAGACCCGCTTTGGAACTGAAAGAAGAAGCGCTTGCCTATCGCAGCGAGCATTTTCAATCCGGAGAAAGCATCATCTACGGAAGTGAACTTTTTGACAAGACAGAAAGCTATGAGGAATGGCTTAACAGCGTAACACGAAATACCGACCCCAAAACGGTAAATGAAAACTGGGTGGTCACGGACACTTTCTTCGCAATCAGGCAAAGCGACAATAAAATCATCGGCATCATTGATTTAAGACACACGCTGAATGAATTTCTAAGAGACCTTGGCAACTGCGGCTATAGTGTACGCCCTTCCGAACGAAAGAAGGGATATGCCACGGAAATGTTATATCAGCTTCTCCAGGCGGCACGAAAGGCCAAGATGAAAGAGCTTCATATATCTGTGGAAAAAACAAATACCGCCTCTATCAAAGTAATACAGAAAAACGGCGGTATATACGAGCGAAGTTTCGTTTTTGAAAATGAGACCGCAGATATTTATAGAATTGCTTTATAGGAGTGCAGAGAAAGCATATGAAAAAAGTGATAATAAGAATACTTGTAATGGTGGCCGGAATCGTAGTTATAGCGGCAATGTCCCTGGGATTTCGGTTTCGCGGCAGTGTGCCGATCCGGACAGGCCAGGCTCAACTTCCACCCACAGATGTGACTGCCTACAGACAGGATGACCCCCAGTGGGCCGATGATACACTGGGGGACTCTTCCTTTACCATGAAGTCCTCCGGATGCCTGGTGTCCTGTATCGCCTCCGCAGTCAGTATGGAAAGCGGGGATGAAATGACTCCCGGCGAATTAAACAGACTCTTTACGGAGTACAACGTGTATGACCGTGAAGGAAATATTCAGTGGTCGACCATTGACAATATCAACGGCTATTCCTCGCAGGTTTATTCCGGCGTTTCACAGGCAGAAATTGAGCAATGTCTCACGGCCGGCCATTACCCAATCGTGCGTGTGAGAGTAAACGCCGTCGGTAATTTTCATTATGTGCTGATCGTAGGCACAAAAGACGGAGATTATGTCTGTATGGATCCGCTGAAGGATGAACTGACCAGGTTATCGCAGTATGGAGGAAGGGTTTATGCTGTGCGGGTGGTGCAAGCAGACTGATGAAACCCCTGTATTCTTTTAGCCCTATTGGCATTACCTTTTACAACTTCAACTCCACCTGAACGTCACTGCCAAGCGTTTCCAACTCTTTCTTAAAAGCCGGCCCATCAGCAGCCTTCCCCACAATGCTTCCATAATGTGTGGGAATCACAGCCTTCGGCTTAATCTGCGCGGCATACTCCGCCGCCTGCTTCCAATCCATTGTATAAAATCCACCGACAGGAAGCAGTGCCACATCACACTGTACTTTCAGGATATCCTTATTCACATCCGTATCACCGGACACATAATAGCGGGTGCCGTCCAGCGTTACGATATATCCCTGCCACTTTTTCCCCTTGGTGTGAAAAGGTTTTAACTTATTGTAAGCAGGAACCGTCTCTATCAGAAGTCCCTGCTCCTCATGCCTCTCACCCGGCTGATAAAACATGCAGTTTCCCGATGCAATGCCGGCTTGTGAGAGGGCTTTCTTTTTCATGGATGCCGGTGTCACAAGGCGGGTATCATCCTTCTTTAGTTTCGCAATGGATTCCGGTTCAAAATGGTCGTAATGTTCGTGAGTGATAAAGATAAAGTCTGCATCGTGAGTGTCATCCTGAATCAGATACGGGTCAAAGTACAGTATCTTCGAGCCTTCAATACGGATACTGCTCTGGGTGTTGACGATAATGTTGTTTACGTTCATTTGGATGCCCCTCCATTCTTTAATTTTCAAATTGCTCTCTGGCCGCCTCAAACAGATTGTGAAGGTAAGGGTAATCCCACTTATCCGCACCTACATTGGGAATCGTGCCATCGCCCCAGCCCATGCCCGGCTTGCCGCCGTAATCGGTGAAACTGGCCGCCACATAGCGGACGGTATTTACCAATACAGTATTCGGCTCCTGCTTTCGCACGCCGATTACTTCCACCATATTGTCTTTGCCAAATTTGAAGAAATCCACATACTCTATGATTTCTTCCCCGGTATCATACTCGAAAGAGTACCCATACAGGTCGCATCCATCCTCCATATGACTCTTTTCAAAAGTAAGGTTTGACACTTTCCCAGGACACAGCTCCTCACTGCACCGTAGCGCCTCCGCCTGAAATGCTTCCCATGCCTCCGGTTCATGGAACGGATTCTGCTCCACGGGATTGGTCACCGGCAGACTGTGAATCTGGTTCTCTTCCTCCCAGGACACATAGGTCAGGTCGCCATTCAGGAAATAATAAGCAAATCCATCCGGCTGTTCAATCTGGAAACTCCCTTCAGAACGCAGACCGCCCCGGGAATACGGGTCTTTGCGGATATAGAAAGCCTCTGGTATAAATACTGTCTCACCTACCAGCAGATAATTCGGATCCTTTGGCGCATCTTCAGAGCGCAGGATGGTCGTCCACTTGTATCCGCTTCCGTAAAAACGTTCGCTGATACGCCAGAGACTGTCTCCTTCCTGCACCTCATATTCTATCATCTTATCTCCTGTAAGTTTGATATAATCCTCCGATTCGGCTCCCTCCGGCAGCTCCTGCGTAAGTGCAAACGGGTCTCTCCTTTCCCGCTTGGTCTTTTCCTCCTGTTCTTTTTCCGTTAAACCGTTTGCCACCGCCTGCCTGCTGTTTTCCACCTCTTTTTTCGTCTTACGCACAAATTGCTCCGTCTGCGGATCCCAGAGCAGATAAGCAGGTGGCGTATAACCTTCCTCCTCCGCCTTTGCGCCGCTTAAATGAACCGGCGCACCTACCCGCATATCGGCATATCCGTCACCGTTTAAATCCGGATAGGTAATCGTATCCGGCAGTTCGATACTCAAAGACAAGCTGCGTTCCTGCAGCACTTCGCCGCTCTCCATATCCGTCACTGTCATATCATAGGGTTCGTCCATACAATAGCCGTTCAAAAGATAGTAGCAAAGTTCCGTATCCTCTTCCCCCTCTTCCTCCGCAAGCGAAAAATGCAGGGCAAGCATCCTGCCGTCCTCCGTAAGCGGCAGCTCATAATCTGCCTCCACAAGCAGGCCAAAATACCGCATAATCCCCTCGTCTCCGGCGGATTCCCAATTCTCATCAATTCCGCGGGCTTCCAGAAATCTGCGTTTCGGATCCTCCAACTCGGTCAGCCGCTCGTCATGATCGATCCAATACAGGTTTTCCTCATCCAATCCCCAGCCGCCCCTTGATTCACCGTAGCACTGGAAAATATCATCAAACAAATATTCCAGAGTTTCGTCATCTTCTTCCGACGGCGCATTTAACAAGGTAAGTCCGTATGCTGTCCGATTCTTCACATAAAGATTAACCCTGGAGTTGCGGTTATACAAACAGGAAAACTCATAGCCGTCCATCTCATCCATCGTTTCCTGTATATAATAAAACAGTTTCCCATTGTCTGCGCTCCATGCTGACAAAGGGTGTTCTTCCGAATCAAATCTTCTCTTCAGAATGTAATACAGATCCAGGGCATGGTCATCCTCCGTCATGGAAAAGGTATAGTACAAAAAATGAAGCAAGTCTCCATCCACTTCCTGCATAGCCACCTCATTTAACGCGGTTTCCATCTCCGCCAGAGAATTGTAATACCGCCATGTCACATCCGCCTCTCCCGCAAACTGAAAAGCCGACGGCTCGTCCCAATCAGTTTCCAACATTTCCCCTTCATAATCCTTTATCGTAATTTCCGCACCGGCATAAGCACTCGGGGAAGTATGTTCATACAGATACCCGCTAAGCTCCTGCACCTCGCAACTGCCATGCTCCTCGGGCCATTCCCGCGGTCCTTCCTCTGCTTCAGCGCTATTCGTTTCTTCCCCGATATAGCCCGCTCCGGGAAGTTTTTCCATATCGGAATTATCCCCGATAGCAGAAGCTTCCAATCCGGCGGAAGTCCCATCTGCCTCTGCTGACGGTGCTCCGCAGGCCGCAAATAACAGGCTGAGTACAGCTATGACGATGATACCGGCTGCTCTTTTGACGTTCTGGGGGCTTCTTACGTTTCTCTGTTTTACTTTATTTTTTTCAATGTTATGGCGCAAATCTTTTGGCATGTATATTGTCCTTCTGAATATGAATTTTTATAAGCTTTATCACATTATTCACCGACATACTCACGCCTCCCATCCGGATATTCAAGATACGCTTTTTGAGTCTTATCATCATATCCCGCAACAGGCAAGCCCTTAATTTTTCTTATTTCATTATCAATTCTTATTGATTCCTTAAATCTAAACGTTAATTCCTCATCTGAGATTCCTCAGGTAGAATCTAATTCATTTGTAATTATCATTTGTTTTCTCCATCACTAAAGGATAAGTTTATCTTCAAATAAATTTGATATAAGAACCTCTTCACCAGATTTTCCCACATCCTCTAATCTGTCATACAACTTTCGATTCAATATATATAAGGCTGCCATTGCATACAAAACGTTTTTAAGATTTGCCTTTGTATAATTATATCTTCCCGCCTCATTGGATTGCATCCTTCTATGCTTTATATCATTATATGCCTGCCACCAGTCCGAGACAGAATCAGCGAACTTATCCATTGGCGTAATGTTCGTAATGTCATATGGATACTTCGTATTGACCCTATATTTCTTCAAATTCGGATATTCCTCAATAAGTACATCCAGTTTATTCCTTATTCCATACGGAATTTTATCCTCATGAATACCGCATAGCAACTCGGCAATAGAATCAATTTCACTGCATGTCGTCAACAGCAATTTTATGTATTGACTTGAAAATGTATTATAATTATCTTTATCAATTGAAACATACTCATCTGTTTGTATTAAGTCTCTTTCAAGCAGCCGGTATTGTTTCCAGTATACCTTTAAAAATTCATCTTTGGTCATTGCAATCTTCTCCTTTACTCATCAATGTACTCACACATAATTTTCTCCCGGTCATATATCTATTTCTTAAGATTGTTTTCCTTATCAAAAAAAGCTTTCTCCAGCGCAGCATATTCCTCTTTTGAACATACTGATTTACACTTTTTCTGATATTCCCTGGAACGCTCCAACATGTTTTCAATCATTTGACAGGGAAACTCTTTACATTGATTACACTTTTCAACACCATGCTCTTTCGTACAGTCAACCAACCCATATGTACAGGATTTATGCGAAGAACAGCCTGTACAAATAATTTCCTCATTGGATACCACGCTATCCCGCCAACCGACCCGATACCACAGCTCGGCCACGGCTCTTAATTCCGTTTCACTATGAGCGTTGTACCTCGGACACTCTATACAATTGTCTCCACATAATGTAATTTTCTCTTCCATAACAGTTCCCCGCCATAATCCATGATAGAAGTCTACACATATTATACTATAATAAACTTTGTTTTACAGCAGGATTCTTCTTCTATACCAAAAAGAGCATACCACCTGGATGATATACTCTCTCAGCAACTATTTGTATCTATTCTCCGTTATCGAATGGTTCCTCCATGAAAATAGCACTCGTATATTTTTTCATCCATATAAAATATTTCTTCGTATTCCTGAAACCACACAAACTCACCATCCACTTTACAATGATAATGGTAGTCTCCTTTTGTGTATATTTTCGGCCCGCGAAATGATCCTGCACGAAACTGTTTTATTGTCAGAGGAAGCATAAGTATTCTTTTTCGCTGTCAGAAGAAACTCTGTGATTTTATGAATATCCCTGTCTGTGTTTCTACACAGAGCAATATTACACGCATCATCCTCTTTCACAATGCGGTCTATCGTCACTCCGTATAGATCACTTAATAGGATCAGACCGCCCACCTCCGGGACAGCCTGTCCATTTTCCCATTTGCTGATCGTCTGACGGGCAATTCCTAATTCATCTGCAAGCTGTTCCTGTGAATAACCGTTCTGTTTTCTCAAAAGCTGTAACTTATCTTTTAATTCCATGCAAGGCACCTCCTGTATTTTATGAAAAAACTATATCAGGCATGTCAGGCTTCGGCTACCACTTGAAAGATGCAAAAATGTCATTATGTAATTACACAGACGCTATAGATTTCCCAATATCTTCTAAACAATGCATACTTCGGGATATGTTACGCAATTTTAATCGACAATACCACCCAGTCGTCCTCCCCCCCCCAGATGATAGGGATTGCCGCAGTGTGGACAAACACGCTGCCTTGTGGCGTCAAAACTCCCACCGTAACCGGCGCATTGCACCTTTTTAATAGAAAAACCGAGATTCGCTCCCTTTTTGACGGACTTGCACACCACCATGCGGAACATGTCATCTTTCCGGTTCAACCTGCCTGTGTCATAAATATTGGACATATACACATCCAGATAACAGTATCCGTTCTTCACCCATCCCCTGTTCAGTCCCATGCTTCCCTCATAAACAGATTCCACAATAGCGGAAAAATCAGGGATTTTTCCCTGACCTTCATAGACCGGCGAGTTCTCCAGATCATCCGTAAAAAGATAATACCTGATATCCTGGTTTCCCATGGACGGTGCTTTGTCCGTGCGGCTCCATTCCTCCAACTCTCTCGTAAAAGTTCTGTAGATTCTTTCTTCTTTCATTAAGATGTTATCTCCCTGGTGTCATTGTCCCGTCTGCTTCTCCACCATTTTTTCATATTTCAACTGATACTCTATCAGCCGTGGAATATAATCTGGCGGGGTACGCCTTGCCGCCTCCCAATCCTCTAGTGTACGGACAGGTATCCCTGTATGAATCGAAAATTCTTTTCTGTTCTCGCCCACTTCTTTCCGAAGTTCCGTTATTCTTTTTGCTATATCCATTTTTATCACTCCACGCATTGCGATATATGTATCATAACACATACTGGGAGCCTTCACAACGCATATCTGTCCGGTTTTATTCATTTTCTTTCTGTTCCATGACAACGCCGGACTGAAGCTGTATCTATATCCTGTTCACATTCCCCCTGCCAATAACCTTTAGGCCTGCACAAACATAATTCCCAATCAATATAAACAGCCCCATAACTGCAATATAATCCAAATAGAAAAATATCAGCAGTTCCTCATAATCGAAAAAAACAAAATGGCTCCTTAGCAACATATAAGTTCCGATATCTCTCTTTATAAAAGCATATATGCCATAGCCCGTAATCAACAGTGCCATAATACGCACCGCCCATTTCCGAACCACAGACGGTTTCGTAAAAAGTTTCTTTGCCATTCCCATTATCATGTTCCAGTGAAACCCAAGATGAACGGACATCAGTACAAATCCCCAATAGGCAGAAATCATATGCAGGTTTCTTGCAAAAGAATGGCTGCCTTTTATGGGCAGAAAAGACAGCGCATGACGGGACAGGATGGTTCCGCTTACCATTAAGCCGACCATTGCACAAAATATCAATAATACAAGTCCTGTCTGCATGATGCGCACAGGATTGTATCTCCCTCTCAGAAGGTTTCTGATCCAACTGCCAGTTTTAAAATCATCTTCGGTTTCGTTCCGGTTCCCTCACATTTTTAACGGATAAAATTTGTAAATACAGGCGTTTCCTGTTCCGGCAGTTCTACACCAACCTTGCGCGCCACCTCTTTACAGCGCAGCATATACGCCATATTCCTGCCCAGAACCCGCATGGTATACAGTCCCTCCGCATCCTGTCTTGCCTGCTCTGCATTTGCACCGTGGATCATGTTCCAGTAGCGGGAGGATACCACAGGCATTTCCTGAATGGTAAAATATTTATTTAGTTGGTCAAATGTCACCGTTGTACCGGCCCTGCGTGCGGAAACGACTGCCGCTGCAGGTTTCATGTAAAACGCCTTATTTCCGTTTCCACGCAATTCAGAGTAGAACAGCCGGTCCATAAAAGCTGTCATATTTCCGGTTGCGCCTGCATAGTGGACAGGGCTTCCAAACACAAATCCGTCCGCCTCATATGCCTTTTCCCGGAAACGGTTTACTGTGTCGTCAAAAACACAGCAGCCCTTTTCCCCGCATTTCAGACAGGCAATACATCCCCCTATGGGCTCATAAATGCTCATAAACTCCTGCCGAAAAATATCATGTGCGTAGGCGGAGCGCATGGTCTCGATGCCCTTCTTTGTCAGATATCCTTCTGAGGGTTTTGTGGAATATACCACCAGATGCACATGGGGATGGTGGGATTCGTTATGGAATGCCGCATACCATTTCAGGTTCCTGCTGTCGATCTTATAATTCTCGCACAGAAGCTCCACCCTGCTTTGCAGTAATGCCTGCCACTGTGCGGCGCTGTCATAGCCGAGACGCTCTGCGTCCTCCCGCCGCAGGCTGATGACGTTGGTCCACACAACACCCGTATGGTTTGCCACCTCGTCCGCCACGCGGGACAGTACGATGGATTCCCCCTCATTGGAAAACAGACCGTGCGTGCCTGTTCTTTCCACACCCGGTCTGTTCGCAAGGTAGTCCATGTAATTTTTCTTTTTGGCTATGATGTCAAGGTTATTTTCCAGCGCCTGCGTGATAAATTCGGAAGCGTTTTCCCTTGTCGGTCTTTGGAGATAGTCGTAATATTCATGTATCCGGCCCGCATCGTGGATTTTGCGAAGGATGTCCTGAATCAGATCCTCCTGCCTTGCGGTCGGCGGCAGGTTGGCAGTGGTGCTTTCCACTTTCTCCACGCCGTCACGGGTTCCGATGTAGGTCATGAAGTTTTCAAGATGTGAGGGAGGGGCGTTTTTCAGGTAATTGCAGCGCAGGATTAGTTTGGGCATGCTGTTTTCCTCCATAATAAAAGGTCACTGCCGTGGCAATGACCGTAAAAATATTATTTATTTTGTTCCAGCCAGCATTTTATAATATACTGCCAATTCATTCCATCCTGTAAAACACGCAGAACCGTGACAACCATCTCTTCCTCGTCCACTATGTAAAAGAAAAGATAGCTACGATATGGTTTCAAATGAATATCATACCCCCTGTATTGAAATCCAATCGTATTATAACCACCCGGCATTGTTTTTAAACCGTTAGCCGCTTCTTTCATTTTCCGCGTGAAATTTTCTCCTAATTCTCTATACTTAAACTGATCCAAAATATACTTCTTCATTTGCCGGATATCGCTCCGGCTGCTGTAAGTATAAATAATTTTATATCTTCTCTTCTGCATATATCCCCTGTCAAATCATATGGCGTCAATTTCTGCCCACAATTCCTCTTCCGAAATCACCCTGCCGTTTTCCACATCATCAATTGCATCATCCAATTTTGAAAATATAACTGCCATTGCGTCATTCAGTGTGCCATTATTATTCCGGTTTTTAATATTCTGCATTACTTCCATAAAAATCGTCCTTTCCTGTATCTATAACTGCAAAATTTTTTGCTTGCTAATATTATATGTTTTTTTCTTCATTTATTCAATAGACGCTCCATAAATAACAAATGGCACGTCAAAATATGAAAAATCCGCCATCATCCCGCGTGTGTTACATTAACCTCTTTGAAATTGATACGCCTCCTCAAACGCAACCGTACCAGTCAGTCGCACTAAGTTCGCTACGATTTTTTGTCTGTCAGTTTTGATATGCGATAGGTTGGACAGACAAAAAATCTACCTCTCTAAGTGCTTTGTGACAGCCTAGACGCTAGGCATTTATCAAACAAGGAAATACGGGGGAGTGTAACCTAAACTTTTACGGCTATCTGGTAATACGCTATAAATCATTTAAGCAAAAAGGGGGCAGACAACTTTCTGTCATACCCCCTAAATAATTTATTTTATATCATCTGAAAATACTTTAAGGCATCCTCTATTGCCTTTTCTTTCTCTAAAGGTACTTTTGGCACTCTCGCCTTTCCCTCTCCCGTATTATAGTTAATTCTTTCTATTATACCATGTTTTCTTTTGACCTGTGCGATATAAAGTTGTGATACTTTCAAACTATATTTCTCTAACACATATTGTTTTATCTCCGCATAAGTAGCCTTACTCTCTGCTTTTGTCAAATCCATTTCGTCAAGGTCTATTTCTACTTTGATATGCTGTGTTGATTTTAGTTTGGACAATAATACGCATGTCTCCACATGTGTCGTCACCGCCTAATGAACACGTTTCGTCCACCACATCACTCTCACATGAACACAAACTTAATTCTGTGTCCACTTCCACAATTACAGTCTTATCAACAACTTCTGCCAGCCTGCTCTCCATCTTATGACACCCTCTTTTCTTCATTTGACTTCTTTGCCTTTTCCTTAAACTGCTCCTTAGCATGTGGCACTGTTCCTGTTTGATTACCTTTTAACACAAAGGTCAGTTTGTAAGGATCGGGTGTCCCGTCTTCCTCATATCCTCCGACAATTACCCTGTCAATGATACTCTCAAAAACCACCCTGTCAAATTCATCAAGGACTTGTTCTTTTTCAAGTGTGTCACGGAGTTCTGACATCCGCCTGTTTATATCTTTCTGTGTGCAGATACTGTCCTCAAGAAGTGCTTTCCTCTCGGACAGTTTATGAAGCTTTCTGGTGAAATCCACCATTTTTTCCTCGTACACCTCTTTGGATATTGTACCATCAATCAACATATCTGTCATCCGCGATTTTTTTGATTCCAATGAAGAAATATCCTTATCAATCTGCTGTTTTTTACGCATATTTTCATCACTGTCAGCCGATTCCGCCACATATGACAATACCACATCCAGCACATCATCAAAATTACCTGCCAGCAGTCCAAAGGCATCCAGAAAAGCTCCCTCTAAAATTGCTTCATCGACTGCTTTACAGTTCGGACAGTTGGCAATGCCATTCTTAGTGGCATTCATACACTGCCACACCGGTTTTTCATAATCAGACCTGCTGTGTCTTGTCCTGCGTGTGAGCTTATGTCCGCAATAGGCACATTCGCACATACTGCTGAAGGAATACTGACGTGTATAACGTTCCCTGTTTCCGGTTGTTTCAACTACTTTATTTCTGGAACGCTTCATGCGTATTTCCTCTGCTTTATCCCATATTTCTCTTGAGACAATCGGCTCATGATGATCTCTGAGATAATACTGGTTTTCTTCTCCCATATTTGCAAGCCTGCGTTTGGAAATTGGATCGGTAGTAAATGTCTTTCCCAGAAGAATATCCCCTTTGTACTTTTCATTCTTAATCATCCCCATAACACCATGCGTATGCCAGCTTACTTCTCCTTTTTTATTCTTAATTCCAAGTTCCATTAACCGTTTTGCAATCGTGGTCGTTCCATAACCCTCCAGATACATATCATAAATCATACGGACAATCTCCGCTTCTTCCTCATTGACAGTTATGCTCTTGCCCTCGGTATGATAATCATATCCATAACAGCCATTGAAACCGATCAATTCGCCGCGCTTCATTTTCATCTGTAATCCCATCTTGACATTCTGTGAAAGCGACTCTACTTCCTGCTGTGCCAATGAACTCATAATAGTCAATAACAGCTCGCCGTTCATATCAAGTGTATTGATATTTTCCTTCTCGAAAATATGGCAATATTCCGGTCGCGGAGCATTCTCACATAATTCAGCGTATCTACCGTATTGCGGGCAAACCGTGAAATAGACTTTGTAAGTATCATATCTATTTCTCCATTGTAGCAATGGGCAATCATATCCTGAAACCCACTCCGCTTATCCGTCTTTGTTCCTGTGACCGCTTCATCCGCAAATATTCCTGCATTTACCCAATCTTTATTTGATGCTATCTTTTGTTCATAATACAGTTTCTGTGATTCAAAGCTCCCCAACTGCTCATCATCATCGGTAGATACACGGCAGTATGCCGCCACCCTGATACGGTCAACCCTCAAAGCTCCCGTACTGCCCCTGTTCCTGCCATTCGGAACAATTTTTGTCTTTTGCAATACCTGCACTTCGCTCATACAATTCCTCCAATCTTTTCAATAATCTGCATATTGATTTCTGTCAGTCCTATATGGAAAATGACAGTTGCAAAGGATTTTTCTTTTTGAAACATCCTCTGTATGCTGCCATCATATACTCAAACTTAAATATTAACGAATGTACCGAAAAATTTTATGCTGCATCATCAGTATTTTCCACAATCAAAAATCTGTCCTTTAATTTCCCCTTTGTATATCGAAACTCTGCTTCTGTAATACTCCCTTTGCGGTAAATTTTACAAAGAATTGCTATACACTTTGCATACTCCATTTCCCTTGTCATCCGACTCCTCCTCATTCTAATATTTTCACTATCGACTTCTTTATTGATACATTGAATTTAACAAAATGAACATCTCTGGCAAAAGCGTTGACCCATTTGGCCTCCATTCGTATCCCATGCTGTCATTGCTGACCTTTAGCAACGATTTCTGTTTCAAAATCTGCCTGTGGGCTTCCCCTGCTCGGAATATTCCCACCCTTTCGGAAGTGTCTGCCTGCTCCTCTCTTCTGTAAAAGGTTCTTTGCAGGTCTGTTGGCATGAAGTACAGCTCATGAATCCGTTCTGGCGGATTATTTATCAATGTTCTTTTGCTGCTTCCAAAACCTTCTTCCAATTTTTTCATAATTCGACACAAGATTTATCCACAACATGATATAATTCTTTTGTAACCGCCTTGTCTGCCTGATGGCTTTAAGCGGCTTCGTTTTCATGGATTTATGATACCAATACAGAGAGTAGAAAAACATTGACGGAGACTTGACCATACATTGACATAAAAATTTTTAAGGGAGAAAATGATTTGAGAAACCGACTTACCTTTGCCAATATAATAAGCATACTTCTTGAGAATAAAAAGAAAACCTATCAGCAACATCAGCTTGTCCGCAGCTTATTTTCCGCATACCTGAACGATGAACTTTCAAGCGATGAAATATATGCAGAAGATAACACCATGTACAGCCGCTGGTGTACCGGAGCAAGACCGATACCTATGGAAATCCTGCGCATTTATGAGGATAATAATTTTGAGGTCATGGAAGAAGATTTCCGGTGCAAAATCATTCCGAACCTGATAAATGAATCACAGGCACATTCCCAAATGGAAGAACTGATCAATGACAGCCGCAATATCATCGGCAACAAAACCGCAGATGAAATGCTTGCACTTACTGATAATGCAGCATTTTTTACTGCCGTAGTCCGTTATGCTATTCTGTCAGACCACAAACACAGCGGCTTATTTTCACCTGATTTATCCGATACCATACAAAACAGCCGCCTGCCCTCCATTACGGAAGAATTTGTAGGACGTAAAAATGAACTGAAAGAATGCGGGAAACTTTTGCAGGAACACCCCACACTTTTTATCAGCGGCGTGGCAGGGATCGGGAAAAGTGAATTTGCAAAATATTTTGCGGAAAAAAACCGTAAGAAATATACAAATATCATTTACCTCTATTATGCAGGAGATTTAAAGAAAAGCATTGCAGGCATGGAATTTGACGATGATACCAGTGAAATGACTGAAGAGACGCTTTTTGACAGACACTATAAGACATTGAAAAAGCTGCACCATGACAGCCTTATTATTCTTGATAATTTTAATGTACTCCCAAAGGATGACAGCTTTTTCAGGGAATTTGCACAGAATGATTTTCAGCTATTGATAACCACCAGATGCCGTCCTACGCAGTACCCCATTATGGAATTAAAAGAGCTGGATGCAGATACCGAACTGCCGGAACTGTTTTACCGTCTGTGCCCTTCCGCAACAGAAAATACACTGGCAACAAAGCAGATCATAAAAACCGTACACAGCCATACGCTGACTGTTGTGTTATCTGCGTTATCCTTATCCGCAAGCGGTATGGAAGCGGAAGAACTGCTATATGAATTACAGACCTGCGGACTGAGTATTGCTTCCGGTGAAGCTGTTGAATTATATAAGGATGGAGATTACACTGACGGACTGATGGCAGAGCATTTAAGGAAACTGTTACAGCTTGGGAAACTGTCTGATCCCTGTCTTGATGTCCTGCGTAACCTTTCCCTGCTTTCTGCCTCCGGCGTATTAAAAAATGCTTTTAAGAACTGGATGAAACTGCCATCATTAAATGATGTGAATTATCTTGCCAAATACGGCTTTATCCATGATGACAAAGAAAACCGGAAAATCAGTCTGCACCCACTGATAAGAGAGATTGTTGCACTGGAAACTTTACCGTCCGTATCAAACTGCCATACACTGCTTGACAGTCTGCATTGCATCTGCCTTGTGCATGGACTGGAAGTTAAAAGACCACAGAATATGATCGATTCGCTTATCAGCATTACAGAAAATATTTTAGCAGACATACCAGAGGATTATCTGCTGTTCCTTCAGGATATGTTCCCATACCTTGAAAAATATCTTGTGACGGACTATCTGCCAAAACTTGTAGAACGGATAGAGTATGTAATGAAACAGAATACGCATTCCTACTGCGATAGAGCGTTGCTTCTTGACTATAAGGCAGAACTGTTTCTTACCAAAAACGATTATAAAAACGCCTTGAAGAAACGGTTAAAAGCTGTCAGTGTCTTAGAACCGTACCATACGGAGGATGCAGACCAGCGGACAGCAAATCTGCTCTCAAACCTGTACAACAATCTTTCTAATACATACCTGCTGATGAAAAAGACGAAAGAGGCTGCTGAAATGCTCCATACTGCTTTAACCATCCGGCAGGAATATACACACCTCGGACTGGCAGAATCACATGATATGCTGCAACAGTTGCTGAACCTTACCAATATGCTGATCCTCTCCAAAAATACAGATACGGCAAAACAGGTTCTTTCCACCTATGAGAATCTTGTTTTGGAACATGAAGGAACGCAAACTTTAGATAATGGTGTCTGCCAGATGATGTATGGTGCGATTGCGCTTTCCGAGGGCAATGCTAAAGAAGCTGAACTTCATCTTTTATCTGCGGAGAATATTATTTCGGAAGTCATGGGAACCGATAACGATTATGCTAAAACTGTTTATTTGTACCTGAACAACCTGTATTCCCGATGGCAGAAACCGGAACAGGCTTTGGCGTATAAAAATAAATAGAAAGTTAGCAAAAGTTAAAAAGGAGGCTACTAAATCTCCAAAATTACAGAAAGCAATGTCAAGAACCACAAAATATCAGGTTTTTGACATTGCTTCTACTGTTACAGACTGCAAATTTGTTATTTCGTGAAAGTTAGCGAAAGTTAAACAGAATAAAATTTTTGATTTTTGCTACGCGGCTTATCAGGTATTGTCATTGCAATTTTCCCTTCATCCAATAATGGATTCAGGTAATCGCTTCTGAATGTGGTTCTGTGTTTTATACCAAGAAACTTCATCATTTCATCTCTGTCTCTTGGTTCTTTGCAATATTCAAGCAGCGCATTGATCCTTTCTTCCTTTTGAGCGGTTTTTTGAGCGGTCGTTTCTTCTTTTTGAGCGGTTTTTTGAGCGGTACCGCTCAATTTTTGAGTACCATACCGATAAAACACAACAACAAAACCATCATCCGGTGTTTCAAATTCCACCCTGCATCCTGCTTTATCACAAGCATCCTTAATACGTTTTAATCCTGTTGCAAAGCTTTCCATATCTTTAGAATAATATAATGTACGGGCAATTAGAGGATTTCTTCGAATTGGTCGTTGATTTCCCACCACATAACTCTCCGGTGTTTTATTTGCTGGAAAAGCGCCGGGATTATAGATTTCAATTCTATTTTTAAAAATAGTAATTTCATTGCTCTGTCCACTATCGAACATTCTATGTCCAAAAGAATTTGTAATTGCCTCCCTGATCGCATCCAAGGGAATTTCTGGTATTTCCTTCCTCGTCAAATTTCCAAACTCGACGCGCCAATCCATAGCATCAATAATATACTGTTCCGCTTTTTTCTTTAATTCCATAACAGAACCGCTGTACCTTCGTATGTCGGTAAATGTCAAACGTTCATCAGATGCAAATTTCGCAATCTGCAATTCATTGACAATACCACAATCACAAAAAAGAGCAGCACCTGCATTTAAAAGATAGTTTCCCTCTATCAACTCCAATTTATCCAAAACAGTTTTTACATCCGTCTCCTCAAAATCAATTCGCCCAGCATCTTTTGCTTTTCTCAGATACTCCGCAAAAGCATCTTCATTTACATCGTCAATTGTATACTTAGATACTCTCTTCTCCCATGAATAGTCAACATTATCACGCTTACGTATCATAGAATCATAAGCATCCTGATCCATAACAAGATCTTCGTCCGCTACTCTTATCCTTGGAACATTGTAGGCAAGATACGGGCATCTACTGCCTTCAAAGCGTACCAGAATAGTCTCTCTGTCACCAAATTGTTGTATCTTTATTTCCGGATAAATAGCAGGCTTAATATGATTTCCGATTGCCTGACTTACTTTCCGCAGAGATTCATCATTAATTTCCTGCCCGATTACTGTCCCATCATTTTTCACACCAAAATACAATTCACCCTTCTGGTGCTTGTTCAAAATAGCAGCAATAGAAAACATCGCTTCCTTTAGCTCGCCAATACTCTTTTTATATTCAATTTGCTCGGTTTCAGAACCAATATTTACTAATGCCACTATCATCACCCTTTATCCATTGATATTTGATATTGTACCTAATTTATCTGCGAATATCAATGGAATTCTGCTCCTTGACATCGATATTCTTCTTGCAAAACAGTCATTTTAAACCATTCTGCATTTTTTACATTCTGATACACCACCCAAGTGCCCAAAAAATCCATTGATTTTAGTTGGTACTAAATCACAAATCACCATATCATTTCTTTCATGCCATGTATATCCGTTTTCTTTTCGCCACTGTTTTACATCCTTTGAAGTCCAGCTACTTTTTCCTTCATACTTTTCCCTACTCCATTTCTCTGCACATTTTACATCACACTTCCAGAAGTTTTCTCTCCTAATTTCGTTCATATTTTCTATACTAACTGTTACTTTTGCACATACACTAAAATCCGGTATTCCTTCTTTATATAATATGCCGTCTAATTCAAATACATGTAAAATAGCATTTACGCTTTTGTCTGCAGGTATATACCAAGACTCTCCTCTGTCACCTGTCCACATTCCTCTAATAGCATTTTCTTTAGGAGTCCTTTTAATTCTTTCCTCAAGTGTACTGTTGTACTTTCCGTTAAATCCTCTATTACGTTCCTTTGTTTCTTTGCTCTTCATTGCAGTGTCCTTTCCGTCCGAGCGGTACGGAGAGACACAAAAGAGCCTGCGGTTGAAGATGACCACAGGCTCCGATAGCCGAAAAATGGCGCACGAAACTACGGTGGGAGCATCTTCGTTCCAAACACAGCCGTCATCGCTGCATTCCGAACTCTTATGCATCCCTCCGTCCTTATAGCGCTATTCGGACTAAGAGATTTGATTTAGAAAATTCCCCCGAAGGAGATGGGTAGGCTGATTGGTTAATCTGTCACCGCCCATCGAATGGTGACCTTACTTTTTCTTGCTTGGTCTGGTATGTGCTAGGGTGCCGCCTGCAACAGACTTAGAATTGTAGCTGTAGCGATTGTCTTTAAGAATCTGACTCGCTTTGGTAGCAACAGCCTTTGAGGTCTGCTTTTTGTTAGTTACCATTCCGCTCACCTCCTCAATCGTTGGTACTTTTGATTATAATCAGAACGATAGAGGCAAAAAACGAATGGAAAAAGAACATCACCAGAAAATTTTCGGAATGAAAAATCCTGGATTTCTGCGTAACGCAGAAGTCCCAGAAACGCTGATGATATGCGATACTACCCTCCAGATAATTCAATTACGATAAGAGATACGACGAACGTCTGATTCGGCTTTGAAAAATCAAATGTGAACACGAAAAATTTCAATTTTATATTGAAATACACAAAGTTTTATGCCATAATAATATATTGACGATGTCAGAAGCTCAAACTAGGAGGGCGCAGATGGAATATAATTACAATAAGCTCTGGAAACTGTTGATAGATAAAAATATGATGAAAAAAGATCTAATGAAAAAAACAGGTATTACTTCATCCACTATTGCAAAGATGGGAAAGAACAAAGCAGTGAGTATGGATGTCCTTGGGAAAATATGCATAGTCCTGGATTGCAATATAGGTGATATCGTTGATGTGGTTAAAAAAGAGTGATTTTAGGTAACTACAAATGCGGAGGAAGGTGGTAATCAAATGGAGCATCTTTGTATTGGTTCATATGTAAGAATTATGACATCGTGTGCTATTCCTGCGGAGCGCAAGTTCGATTCCTTCTGCGAGAAAATAATGCTGTCTCTATGTCCAACCGATGTTACAGCTTTTTCTTATATTTCAGCAGATGGAAGTAATGTTACATATACATATACGAACTTCAATAAAATTCACTCTGCAAGTCAGAATTTGCCCACCGAAGTCATGCAAATGGCTCTTACAAAGGATGCTCGTGCCATTGAACGGTATTTTATAAGCGCAATCATTCCTGCTATGGAGGAGTCACGGAAGAAAAATGCCGTGCTTGCCCTTAAAAACATCATTCTGAAAGATAATCTCATCGCTGATACCACACAGCTTGGCACCATTAGCAGCCTTACAAAGAATGATCTCAAAAACAAGAATGAGTTTGTCTTGTCCGAATTTTTAACGGATACATTTATCTACGCCGTTGCCAAAACTGACAATACGACTGAGGCTGCTTTTACAAAATCAATCAAGAAGGATTTTTATGCCATCTACAATCAGATGGTCGACACGATTAAACTATACGAGGTTACAAAGCCGAAATCCGTAGCTACGATTCCGCTGACCAGCAAAGGCAAATTTGATAAGGTTTTCACGCCCATCTCGAGCGAGAGACTATCCATCTCTGCAAGCCATGATCTTCAAATATTCTGTCTCAAGTTTGATGATTTCGATTTCGACTATCATGGTCTCTGGAAACACCTCCGAAATAACATCGGATATTATGTTTATTCGAGAGCGCAGATAAAGCAGTACATGGATGATGACGAGATTTCCGCCCTTGCCTATGATGCCATCGCACATATCAAAGAAATGATTGCCAATGGTAAAATACTGTCCGGGAATGAACTCGGAGAGCTTCTGCTTTACATCTTTTTGGAGCAGGTTCTCAATGCTCCAAAATTGATGAGCAAGGTTGAATTCGGTAATCATGGTGGTATTTTTACAAGCGAGAGTGCTGGCATACATCTCCTGACTGCTGATGCCACTGTTCCATTCAATCAGGTGGTATTAGGCACATCCATGATAAATGGTGACCTGCAAACGGTTATTGACTTAGCCTTTGCAGATGCACAAAAGTTAAAATACAGGAAAAAAGACGAGAGACGATTTGTTGAGTCAAACATTTTTGCAGCATCTTTCCCTGAAAAAATATACGAGCAGCTTGAGTCTATTATTTTGCCCGATGAGACTTCCGGAAAAAAACCTGCTACGGCATTCGGTATGTTCCTTGGATACACATTAAACGGTGTATCCGCAGATGGAAAATCTATTGATGTTTATCAGACTGATGTGCTTGATAAGCTGAAAGCAGATATCTTAAATCAGGTTTCGTTTATCGAATCCAAAATCACACAATATGGACTTGACGGATACTCGCTGTACATATATCTGCTCCCGTTTGCCAATGCAGATGAGGATAAGAAAAATATTATAGACAAGCTACTGCAATCTGGAGGAGGTATGCCATGAGCAATTTCAGAGATGTCACCTTCGGAGAACACCTGTTTTCCAAAATAGATGACAATGCATATTTACAGAAACTTTACCACAACATTCTCATCAACTATTCGAAGAAATTGTTTAATTTGGATGAGATGGAGAAAGTGCCTGTGGATATCGGACACGCCCTTACTTTTGCAGATGTCCTGTCAAAGTCCTGCGGCACAAATCTGTCCGATATACATAAAACACGTGCGCAGGAAATGGTCGCACTGCTGTATGATATGTATCCGCAAAACGAGCAGATTAAATACTATCTTGGCTCCGTTCTTGCAAACACTGGCAATTTTCTTGGTATGAAGCGTCTGACACCGGAATTCGAGAATGCCTCTTTGCTTGAGAAGATGTTCATGCACTTTAATATGGACTATCTTTCGGTGCCTTCTGAAGAGGGGTCCTGTTTCTTTCCGGCACAGAAGGAAATATACGACAGCCTGTCCAGATCTTATTTCAGCTACTCTGCGCCAACATCAATGGGTAAATCTTTCATGATGCGCACTTTTATTAAGCAACAGATCATGAATGGAACAAAGATGAATTTTGCCTTGCTTATTCCAACAAAGGCACTCATTAACGAAGTTACAAGTGAGTTGATTGAAAGCCTTACCACGCTTTTGAAAGAGACAGACTACCGCATTGTAACTTCATCCGGCTCAATGGCACTTGAGACAAAGCATAACTATATTTTCGTTTTGACACCAGAGCGGATGCTGTATATATTGATTGATGATCCAGACCTTAAAATCGACTACCTCTTTGTAGATGAGGCACATAAAATATCCTCCGGCGATAAGCGGAGTGCATTTTATTACAAAGTTATCAACAAGTTAGAAGAACGGCACAGCGATACTCATATCATATTTGCTTCGCCGAACATTCCGAATCCAAGAGTCTATCTTGATACGCTGTCAAAGGGAGAATGGATCATAGATGAGGAGCCCATTGTGGCGTGTAGATATGCTCCTGTCAGTCAACTAAAATATATCATTGATCTATGGGAACGCAATATCCGTATCTTCGACTCATACTCGAAGAAATTTATACTGTTGCATGAAATGAACCGCCAACACTCTTTGAGCGAGGTAATCGCTCGAATCGGCGACAGACGGCATAACATTGTGTATTGCAAGTCCAAGAATGACGCTATTCAGTATGCAAGGGATTATGCGAACACACAAGATGTTATCGGAGACAAAAAACTCGAGGCATTTGCAGAAGCAATTCGTAGCGATGTCCACAAGGAATATTATCTAGCCGAACTGGTAGAAAGAGGTGTGGCGTACCACATTGGCTATCTTCCGGCGAATATCAGGATGCAGCTTGAGGACTATTACCGAGAAGGTCTTATCAAGACGATGTTCTGCACAAGCACCCTTCTTGAAGGCGTAAATCTGCCAGCGGAAAACCTATTCATTACAAGCTACAAGAAAGGTCTGAGCAATTTTTCGGAGGTAGATTTCAAAAACCTTGTAGGGCGTGTCGGTCGGGCAAAGTACAATCTGTATGGCAATGTCTTTATTGTTCGACTTCAGAAACAAGAACGCGAGGAAGATCTGCAGAAATTTGAGAATCTCCTGAAGGATGATGTGCCGCTGCAGAAGCTCTCCATAGAGGCGGAGCTAAACTCAAATCAGAAAAAACTCATTGTAGACACGCTTCTTTCCGGTAGTGTTGAAATACACAAGTCCAAGAAGAACCAAAGCGAGGATAACTACGAGTTGATGAGAAAAACGATGTTGATTCTTGTTGGTGACATAGTGGACGGTAGAAGCAGCTGCATCAGGCGGGAGTTTGCCCCATATCTGACGACTAAGACTGAAATGAAAATTCGTGAGCAATTTTCTGTGGCAGGCAAAAAGCCAGATGACGACATCAATGTTTCATATGACCAGATACAGGGCATCGAAAAGCTCATCCGTGACGGTCTTTCATACCCAAAAATCGAAGACCCCAAGCGAGGGGCAGATTATAACGAGACGCTTTTCTTCCTCAACAAACTGGCAGTCGCTTTCAAATGGCGTATTTACGAGAACCGTACCCTCGGAGCCGGGGAAGGTCAAAAATATACAAAACTGACATGGTACACTGTTCTGCTGATCCAATGGATGCAGGGACACGGTCTTAGCTATATCATCGGTCGAAGCATTGATGACTATGATAAGAAAAAGCGAGAGGTTAAAGTTGACTACAATAAATGGGAGACTTTTGACGGCTCACAAAAGCATAAGAATATCATCATTGCCGACACCTTGGAGGCAATTGAGGACGTACTGTTGTTCCAGCTGTCAAACTACTTTCTGAAATTCTCAGAGGCATATAAACGACAGCATCCCGATGAGCCGTTCACGAATGACTGGTATGAATTTGTAGAGTATGGGACAACAAACCGGCTACGAATCATTCTGCAGCGTAGCGGTTTCAAGAGAGATTCGACCGAGTACATACGGCGAAATGCCGATAAATATGTAAGAGGAACGCCAGACAATCCTAAACTGTTGAAATGGGCATTGCTTGAATGTCCAAATGAGCTTGTCAGAAGAGATACACAAGAGATTCAATACAATGTCCCGGAACTGTTTATAGATGAAGGAGAAAAAAGAGATGACAAACTTTTATGAAACCGTGCTGACGGTATTAAAAACAGATGAGCGATTTGTAGCCGAAGACGGCACCTTTCTGCGTAATGCGGTTTATGAGGCTGCAATGAAGATGGACGATAGACTTATCCGTCTACTTCTTGCGAACGAAGAAACAAGTTCACGTTTCTTTGTGGATGTAGACGGCGTGAAGGTCTTTGACAAGGTAGGCTTTGCCTGGGTAATCAATAACCGTCAATTTCTGCCGGACAGCTATACCCGTTTCAAGAATAAGATTGGACTTGCAGACGAGAACGGTGATTTGATTTCCACCTCCGGCAAGGTTGAGCTTGTCTTTCCGTACAAAGATTGTGTTCTTGAAGGTGGGCAAACTTTGGAGGAGCAAAAGAGACAAGAAGTTTTTTATAATCAATCGCTTGCTCCTGATGAGGTGGATAGGCTTCTTTTTCCAAAGATTTTTTGTAATGCGACAAGGTATTCTACAGATGGAGAAACGGCAGCAGAAGAATTTTTACCAACAGATAATATGGTTATAAAAGGGAATAATTTGCTCTCTCTCGCTACTTTGATACGCAATTACGAGGGACAGGTGAAGTGTATCTATATTGATCCGCCTTACAATACTGGCAAGAAGAACAGCTTTGGATATAATGATTGTTTCAATCATTCTACATGGCTTTCTTTTATGAAAACAAGATTGGAATATGCAAGAAGACTGCTCTCCCTCGATGGATGTATTCTTATTCAAACAGATGACAAGGAACAAGCCTATCTAAAAGTTCTGTGCGATGAGATATTTGGTGCTGAACAATATGAAACAACATTTTTTGTTCAAGTTCGATTTACAAATAAAACATTAGCAGAAGATAGCACATTGCACAAAGTAATGGAAACGGTTCATGTATACTCAAAAAAACATGAGGCATTTCGTATCAATAAAATCAAGGAACAATATTCCCTTGATAAGTTCTGTTGGGAAATACGAGAGCTTGGAGAACCGAAGACGATTGAAGTCGGAGGAAAAACGGTTGATATTTTCACAAATGGAAAATACGAAATTATAAAGGTCGAGCCTCACATTGATGGATTAAAAGAAACTTGGGCAACAGGCAGTCTGATTCGTCAAGGAGGTACTGCTGCTGAGTTTCTTGCAAAATACCTTATTGACAGAAAAAAAGAGGACGGGCTGAAAGTCTTATATAAGGTTTATAATATGGGCGAAGATGGACTCGGTTTCAGATATATCTTAGGACCTCAAAAAGAGAGTGCATTCCGAGGCAAATTTTATAGTGGTGTACCCCTCGGAATCAAAAATGAGGTTCGAACAGGTGTCTACGATAAAGAAAAACCCGTTCCCAATCTGATATACAACTATTTGTCGTCTGAAGGCGATTTTGGAAATTGCCGTAATGAAGGCGGCGTAGACATCGAAGGAGGTAAAAAGCCAGAACAACTTATAAAATTTTTCTTGGACTATTTTAGTGACGAGGAGGATCTTGTTTTAGATTTTTTTGGCGGCTCTGGGACAACGGCGGCTGTTGCACATAAAATGAATCGGAGATATATTACTTGTGAACAGATGGACAACCAAATTGATATGATATTGTCGCGCCTAAGTTCTGTCATCACAGGTGAAAAGGCAGGTATTTCGTCTGATGTTGATTGGCAAGGAGGCGGGTCTTTCGTCTACTGCGAACTTGCAAAGCTGAACCAGTCAATTGTTGAAGAAGTTGAGGCTGCGGCAGACGATGCTGCTCTCTCCAATATCTACAGCAGGATAATCAAGTCCGGCTTTATTAGCTACAGAGTAAATCCTGCGGACATTGACGCAGCCGCAGATGACTATGCTGCACTTTCGCTGGATGATAAAAAACGGTTCCTTATGGAGATTTTGGACAAGAATCTTCTGTATGTGAATTACTGCGACATTGACGATGAGGAATTCGGCATCTCCGATGAGGACAAGGCGTTCACAAGGAGCTTTTACAGGGAGGGATAATCAATGGCATTCTTATACGAAAAAATAGATGCTCTGCGTGAATACGGCAGCAGTGCTGTTCTCCCGTCCTATATCCCGGAGAATCTCAATCCGAGTTTTGAGCTGCGTCCGTATCAGAAGCAGGCATTTGAAAATTTTATAACACATTTTGAGAGCAGCAGTCGCCCGAAACCTACGCAGGTGCTTTTCCACATGGCGACAGGAAGTGGCAAGACGCTTATTATGGCAGGACTGATACTTTATCTCTACAAGCAGGGATATCGAAATTTTCTGTTCTTTGTCAATCTTTCAAACATCGTTGAAAAGACGAGGGAGAATTTCCGCAATCCGGCATCCACAAAGTATCTCTTTGCGGATGAGATTGTTTTGGACGGAGAACGCATCCGCATCAACCAGGTTGATAATTTTCAGTACGCAGATGAAGACACTATCAATATCTGCTTCGCTACCACACAGGGACTCCACATGGATATGTGGATGACAAAAGAAAACGGGATATCCTTTGACGATTTTGACGAGCAGAAGGTTGTGCTTATCTCCGATGAGGCACACCATCTGAATGTTGATACAAAGAAGAAAATGTCTGCTGACGAGGAATCAAGCTATCATTCCTGGGAACAAACGGTAAAAAACATCTTTAGCCGAAATGCAGATAACATTCTGCTGGAGTTTACAGCCACCTGCGACCTCGCCAATCCGGCAATCCGCGCCACATACGAGAATAAAATTATTTTCGACTATGCTCTGGCAAAGTTTTATGGTGACAGATATTCCAAGGATATCATCACGCTCCGTTCTGACCTTACAATAATGGAGCGCGCCTTACAGGCACTTGTGCTTAGTCAGTACCGACTTAAGGTTTTTCAAGATCACCGTCTTAGTATAAAGCCTGTTGTACTTTTCAAAGCTGCAAAAATTGCTGACAGCAAAGACTTCATGTTCGACTTTATAGAGACTGTAAAGAACCTCACAGGAACACAGCTACGCAACCTCTCAAATGCCGTTAATAACGAAGTCATACATACAGCTTTTGCTTACTTTGCCAATAACGGGATTTCATTTGATACTCTCGCGGCAGAACTCCGTGACGATTTTTCAGAAGAACATTGCGTCTCTGTAAATGATGATAAAGATGCGACACAGAAGCAGCTTCTCCTCAATTCGCTGGAGGATGCAGATAATCCATACCGTGCGATTTTTGAGGTAAAGAAACTTGATGAAGGCTGGGACGTCTTGAATCTGTTTGATATTGTCCGTTTGTATGAGACAAGACAGTCTGGCAGTAAAAAACTGTCACCCACAACGATTGCGGAGGCACAGCTGATTGGGCGTGGTGCAAGATATTGCCCGTTCAAAATTGACGATGAACAGTCGAAATTCCAGAGAAAGTACGATGAAGATGTAAAAAACGAACTGCGTGTCTGCGAGACGCTTTATTATCACTGCCAGAATGACCATCGCTATGTGACGGAGCTACGTAACGCCCTTCGTGAAATTGGTCTGGATACCGATAAAATTGTGCAACGTGAATATATTCTTAAAGATGATTTCAAAACTACAGACATATACACACACGGTTTAATTTTCCTAAATACCAGAGTCGTGAAAGACAGGAGGGACGTCCATGGACTTTCTCCGACAGTCCGTGATGATATATACCGTTTTCAAGCCGCCACGGGAGCATCGGGCGTTGACTCGGTCATGGTGGAAAACGGACAAGGTGCAGACACCTCTTTTGATTTGAATACGGCGCACATGACAATTAAGGAAATCGCAGCAATCAACTATGCTATTGTGAACAAAGCATTGATGAAATATCCGATTTTCAAATTCAATACCCTGCATTCCTATTTCCCAAATGTCACATCCACACGGCAATTTATAACCGATAATGAGTATCTCGGTGCTGTCCGTATCGACATTCAGAGCAGGGATGAACATCCGACTATGGATACGCTCTATGCTGCAGTATTCTATGTGCTTGGCAAGATTGCAGGTTCTATTTCCAGCATCGAAGAAACCTATAGAGGCACAAAGGAGTTTAGAGCAAGGAATATCAGAGATGTGTTCCGCAATAAGACAGTCAATTACACCAATCCACATGACGGTGGAATTGGCATCTCACAAAACGATCCATCCGTAAAGAGCGATTGGAAAATTGACCTCTCTACGGAAGATTGGTTTGTATATACAGATAACTACGGGACTTCGGAAGAGAAAGCCTTTGTTGCTTATTTCCGTGGGTATATTACGGATCTGCGGAAAATCTATAATTGCATCTACCTTGTCCGAAACGAGCGTGAATTCCACATTTACTCGTTTGAGGATGGCGAACGTTTCGAGCCGGACTATGTTCTTTTCTTGCAAAGGAATAAAACGGACGGCTTTGAACAACTCCAGATTTTCATTGAGCCGAAAGGTACACAGCTTCTCGAAAAGGACGCATGGAAAGAAAAATTCCTGCTTCAGCTTAAGACCGAAGCTGTACCGGCTACCATCTTTGTGGATGACAACGATTATAAGATTTGGGGACTTCACTTCTTCAATCAGGATAACCGCATGAAAGAATTCGATGCGGAAATTGCAGCTTTGATTGGTACATAAAGCACGGAAGAAGTTTTAGGAGATAAAGGAGATTAATTAATGCCACACGGAAAGAATATTAACCTTTTTTTAATGGATGGCGACGCAAATGCACTCTTGCCAATTGGACTGGAGTAGCGTATAAAATCCCACGAACGGAGTTGGACAAATGCAAAGAACGAGATGACTTGAAACAAAGTGGAGTATATTTCCTTTTCGGAACCTCAGATCAGACTGGAGATCCTGTTGTATATATTGGGCAGGCTGGCGCACGAAAAAATGGTGAAGGTATTCTCAACCGCCTCCAAAAGCATAAGCGAAATCCTGACAAAGACTACTGGACAGAGGCTGTCGTATTTACGACTTCAAACAACTCCTTTGGTCCTACAGAAATCAGTTATCTTGAAAATCGCTTCTGTAATCTTGCTCTTGCCGCCAAGCGATACGAGGTAAAAAACGGAAATGATTCAACATCCGGTAATATTACAGAAGAAAAAGAAAGTGAACTGGAAGAATTTATCGATTACGCAAAACTGATTATGGGGACACTTGGACATAAGATTTTCATACCTTTTACAAAATCCGAACCTGCCGGCGCAGATAATCCAAAAGACTTTGCTTCAGTTATACCAGATATCGAGTTTTTCCTTTCTCGTACCATAAAACAGTATAATATCTCTGTTAATACGCAAGCGAAGCAAACAGCGGAAGGATTCGTTGTCCTCGCCGGAAGCATTATATCACCAGAAGATGACAATACAATTCAACCTGGCGTAAAGGAAAAGAGAAAAAACGCCAGTATAAATGATTGTCATATTTTGCAGGAAGATGTACTTTTCAGTAGCCCCTCCAGCGCAGCAATGTTTGTCATTGGCAAAAGTGCAAATGGTTGGACATCCTGGAAAACAAAATACGGAAAAACTCTGCATGACTTGGAGGACAAGGAATAGCTCTTTCTAACCAATTAAAGACCTATAGGACTATATCAGTGAGTGCCAGCAAAATGGCACTCATTTTTTCTCCCCAAATCTATGTTTAATATAGCACTCATGACTGCAATATTTTCTGCAGCTGTCCCCATACACCGTGATGCCCTTCCCGCAAAGCTGACAAGTAATCTCGTAGTATGCCTTGCGTTTGACCTAGTCGAGATGCTGATTCCACCATTGATTTCAACACTTGTTGCAGCAGAATCTTCACAGTTTCTGTCCGGTATATTGTTGAACAGAGCCACTGCGGTTTTCGCATTTTGTTACAATGGTTGGGTATTTTGGTTTCATCTTTTTCTCGGATTTTTTCTTTCTTGTCTGCTCTTTCTGCTTCTCTGCTATGTGCTGCACCGTACGGAAGTTCGGAAATTTGTATTTCTGAATGCTGTCATCAATCATATGCACCTCTGCCGTTTCTATCTTGCACTCTCTTTACTAAAAATCACCGTTCCTTATCTCTCTTCTTTTTCTTAATATTCTCCTTCACTCCAAAATGCTTTTTCCGATACTCATACTCTTTCAGAAACTCATCATAGACCTTCATCTTGTATTTCATACTTTTCATTTTACTTTCATCATACCCCATTCGCTTTTGATACTCTTTTAATTCTGCCATTTGATCACTTGTCGGCGGCGGAAGCAACTTTGCACGTTCTTCTAATGAAAGCTTTGAAAAATCTGCTTTTTCCTCTTTGGTTGCTTCTGATTTATGCTCTAAAACAGCTTCGTTTTTCCCCTGCCATTGTTCATTGAACTCCTGAAAAACACTTCCATAAAAGATTTCTTCATCATTTTCAGATACATCATAATCTGCCTGAAAGTGGTCAAATGCTTCGTAAAATGAATCCCCATCTTTTTCCGCCTCCTCCCGCCAGTCCTCATAATCATCAAGATACTGCTTTGCTTCCTCAATATCCTGTATAGTACGCCTGTATTCCACCTGCTTCTGCTCTTTTTCCTGCATATACTGTCTGATCCCTGCCACTGTAAATCGGCTTCCAAGTTTACTTCCTCTGACCGCCTGCGCTTTTCCTGTTTCACCCGCATGGTATGGAAGCGCATAACTAATGGTATTCCCTTTTAATCGTATATCCATGAGATATATTTTCTTTAACATCTCCACCACATCCGCAAGAGTTCTTGTTTCAGTGCTGTTCATTGCCAGTCTTACATAAGTCTTAATCTCTTCCCTGAAAGACAACTTATCATATTTCTGCATCTGACATTCCGCAAAACTTTTCCGTTCCTGTGTCCGTTCCTCATTATAGAATGTATCCCTAACCGAATGTGTCAATCCCCGTTTCTTGCACTGTTCCCCGAAAAACTGCGACAGCTCTTTCAATTCCGCCATTCCCCTGCGGAAAGATTTACCATCCTTCAGATTACAGTTGCTCACAATGAAATGCACATGGATATGCTCTGTGTCCGTATGCACCGCCCACATTGCTTCATATCCCTTGCTCCAAAAGAATTTATGCACAAATTCCCTTGCTATCTTATCTGCTTCCTCATAGGTCAGCTTATCGTTATCATCCGGATGAAAAGAAATCGACATCTTATGTGCCAGAATATCTTTCTGCTTGTAACGAGAATATTTTTTATCGTGCATTTTCCTTGTTATCAGCAGGCTGTTAGCAAAATTATCCCTGTTACATCCAAACGCTCCGTACAAATCCGGTCTTGTCTTCCGGATTCCTTCTTTTATCTGTTCTTTTTTCGTTCCAAGAATATAATCTGCCGCACTTTTTAACTGTGCGACAGATTTGCAGTAACTGTAATTCACATTAACATTTCCATAAACCTCTGCCATAGACCATATCCCCCCTTTATTCCCGATCAGGCTATTTTCTCCCATATGCGAAGCAGTCTGTTTTCAATTTGTTTATATCTGTATTCCGTATATTCAAGCGGCTGCTTCATATCCATACCGCCATAGGTATTGATTATCTTTGCTATCTGGTTGATATTGACTCCCTGTTTTTTTAGTTCCGCCGAAAGCTCTGACAATAAATTGCGCACGTCCTTTAACGTAACGCCATCCATCTGCTTTCCCTCATTTATCCGTAACAGATAATCTACAAAGTCTGCATTGCTGCCATATCCGCTGGCTTCTTTTTGTTTTTCAAACTCTGCCTGCAACTTATCATCTGTTCGGATATAGATTACTCTGTCCCTTGCCCTGTTTCCCATAAAATCCCTCCAATCTGATAGCGATCTGCCTATCTTCTAAAAACAACCTTGCATCAAAAAAGAACCAGACACATTTTCCTCAGTGTGTGTGGCTCCCAAATTCGCACTTCCTGTATCCACCTTTATTGAATTGGCTACTGGCAATTGCAGTAATGGCTACATTTTCAATATCACGATTTCAGTTCAAATATCGGCTGCAATCCTTCTTTCCTTTGTGTCCATTTGATGCCATTTACCGTATTTTCTGTAGCCTTATCGTAGAAATGCTCCGTAAGCAGGGCACATCATTCCCATAAGTCTGTCCGCTGCAAAGAACGCAGCTCCCAGACAAAAGCCTCCCCTCGCTCTACGCTCCGTCCGGCTTTTCCACATCGCTTTCCCACTCTGGCACTTTTCCACTTGCCGCTGATGTGGTGGGAATGATATAGGCAGGTAGTACCGTTGGCTTGCCAGCTCATCAAAAATAAAAATCGGAGTGCCTGCCGGACACTCCGATTTTTATTTCTTCCTCACTGTCTGCGCCACCGGTGCTACCTGCTCAGGGGGCTTCGCCCCCTAAGAACCCCATTCCGGCTATCCTCCAAAACTGAAATCAAGGAACTCATTCTCCTCCGGTTCCTCTGTTTCAGCTTCTCCGCCATCTTGCAAAATACCATCGCCGGAACTTAATACCTGCACATCCCTATTGTCTTTCAAATAATCCTCCGCCTGTGCATTATTACCCGTTGCCAAGATATTCTGCTGCTGCAAAAGGTAAATCCCGATAAGCTGTGACAGGTTGCCAAGCACTTTCTGTTCCACCTTTTCCACGATCCTACCTGCAAAGGCATCCTCTTTTTCCCTTGTTTCCAGATAAGGATCATCAAATATTGCCAGATGCCGGTCATAAAAATCATTGATTGCCTGAATGATAAAGTCATTCTGCGAGGGAAATGCCCTGACAGCTTCTGAGTGAAGTATTTCCCATGCCCGTCTGTCAGCTTCCTTTTCCTCATAAAACCGCACATTGCGGTTACGGATATTTCCTGTCATTCCTGCACCTTCTTTCTAGCTGCACTTTTTGTTGTGGCGCAAAATCATGTAACAGTAATATTCATATCCCTTTGCAGTCGCACAGATATCGTGATTAAAATGCGTCCTCTCCCGGTTATATTCCCCGACAGCTTCCACGATTCTTGCGCCGCCGCCCATAAAGTGAAGCTGCATAAGGCTTTCATTATATTCATAATCCTTCAGCTTCTGAAAAATCTCCTGTACATAGGAAACTGCTGCTTCTTTCATGAGTGAGACATAGGGCTCTACAATATCCGTTTCCCCTGTTCTCAGATAATTTTCAATGACCTCGTTCATCAGGTTTGTTCCCGTTTCGTCCAGCACCTTATTATGAATACGCTTCATACACTGGAAAACACCGAGTTTCTCTGTCCATGATTTACTCTCCATCGCCTTGCCATTGTTTAAATACATGATATTCATTGTTCCGTTGCCAATATCGGCAAGTAAATTCATTCCTTTAAAATCTTTCAGGTTTTCCGCCACCGCAGAATAGCATTGCGGCATGACTGTGCATCCGGCAATCTCGACCTCATACTGTCTGCCTTTATAGCGAAACTGCACAATCTTATTCTGCATCAAATATTGGCGGAAAGATTCTCTCTGCGCCTGCACCCACTTCAACGGAAGTCCTGATGCAAGATGTACTCTGGCAGAGGTTAAGTTCCTTGCATTCAGTTCTTTTGCTATTGCTGCAAGCGTTAGGATATAATTATCATCATCTGACTGCTTTTCAGCGATAAAGCTCTTATGACCTTCCCCGATAATGTAGAAATATCCGTCATACTCCAGATAATCCTTACTGAAAGTTGGCGCTTTCTCACTCTTAATCAGCGCTGTTGGAAATACCCTGTGTGTTGTTTTGATATTCCCATATCCATGATCAATTCCTAAAATCAATGTTCCATTCATGTTATATTCTCTTATATTCGCCATAGTTCTTCCCTCTCTTTTCGTTTTGATTTAATGATAGCAGTAGACAATATCATGAAGAACCACTTCCTCTGCCGTTGCTTTAGCCTGTTCCCGAAGCTGCCACATTTCCATTGTAGAGTCCGGATTCCCCGGTTTATGTTTCTGTAAATACTGCTGCATAATCCTGTCCAACAGTTCGTTAGCTTCCTCATTTACTTCCGCTGCCTTTTGCTTCAACTGCCCTGTACAAACTAAATCATAATATCTCTCCGGCTGGTTTTCTTTCAGATACTTTTTCCATAAATCTCCGTATTTTCCTAAAAAAACATTTTGCATTGTTTCTGTTTCTTCTTCGCCAATAAAGATATTAGGATATAAAATACCGTCTTTCTCTGTGTAAGTGCCGCCCATCTGTTCAAATATTGATAATTCTTCTTTCTTCCTACCCATAACTTTATCCTCCACTCTTCTATTTCTATCGTGATTTTTCCGATCTTTTAGCTGAAAGGTTATGAATACCTGTTTGTTTTTCATGCCAATCCCTGACCAATTTTTCTATCAGTTCCACTTTCTGCTTTGGTGTAAAATCTGTGGGGAAATACTGCGACAACGAATCCGCCCTAATCTTAATCTGTTCCCTCTGATTTGCTTTTTCCTCTCCCAAAATATCATACATTTTATCCATATCAATCCCCTCTGACTGACTCAGGCGTTTCATCCTGTTTGCCTGTGAAAGAGACGGCGTACACTGCTCCAAATCCATTACCGCATGAAGCTCATACTGCTCCTCTTCCTTCAGATAAGAAAGTTCCACCGCTATAGTAAACGCTATTTTCCCTTCATCCACCATATCAAGAATCTTGGGAATAAGATTTGTCAGACGGATATACCTTGCAATCTGGTTCCGGCTCTCCCCAACCTGTTTTGCTAAAAGCTCATCCGAACGAAGTACGGGCTTTCCGGTTTCTCCCACATTCTTTAACAGCTTCGTCCCAACTTGAGACATAGGTTCAGTAATTTTCTTTCCCTGCTGCTTCATGGCTTCCAGCTTCATTTTATAGGCATAAGCTTTCTCACTAGGCTTGATATGCTCGCGCTGTAAATTACTATCCACCATCGTTATCGTTGCTTCTGCATCATCCATCTGCACAATCATCACAGGAACCGTGTCTATACCTGCCCATTCGCTGGCTGCTTTTCTTCTGTGCCCTGCAACGATTTCATACCCTGATCCAATTGGGTTTGGTCTTACAATCAAGGGAACAAGTACGCCCTTCTCCTCAATACTCTTCGATAATTCAAAGAGCTGCATATCATGCTCTACCTTGAACGGATGCCCCTGAAAATCATGCAGTTCGCTGATCTTTACATTTTCTGTCTGTACATTGTGGCCGAAAATCCCACATATACTCTTTTTGCCAGTCTGCTCCATCTGTTTGTCCTCCTACTTTTTAATTTGATTATCAAGGTGTCTGATGAATGCTGGCAGTTCTAAAATCAAAAAAGACCGCCTGCTCCATACCACAAAAATATAGAAAACAAGCGGTCTTTCGACTTACCTATTATTCAGTTGTTGATAAGATTTTTCTGTAATGATTGAGTTTGTGAACGATACATTTTTGTGTCCACTCATACGAGTTCCATAACTACGGACACTTTAATCTCGTGAGAAATCTCTTTTTTCTTTCCGATTTCAGGTGTTCGGTTAAACTTAAAAATCCTCGCAAAGTGCGTAAACTCAAGGACTTCTACGAATCCTTCCTTTGTAGACAACATGCGACTTCCACATGCACCGTTCCCCCAAACTGATCCACTCCGCGCACCTTCTTAAGCTCATACCCGCCTTCACACAAAACCTTCAAATCTCTTGCCAGCGTGGCGGAATCACAACTCACATAGACAATCCGCTCCGGCCGCATCCTAAGCATGGTCTCCAGACACTTCTCATCACAGCCTTTACGGGGCGGATCCACCACAATCACATCCGGATGAAGCTTATCAGCGTTTTCATCCTCCCCTGCCTGACCTAATCTCTCATAGAAAGCAGGCAATACCTCCTCTGCCTTCCCCTCATAAAATTCCACATTTGCTATCTGATTAACCCGCGCATTTTCCCTGGCATCTTCTATAGCCTGGGGTACGACCTCCACCCCATAGACCTGTCTGGCCTTCTTTGCCATGCAAAGAGAGATGGTACCAATACCACAGTATAGATCCCACACGGTCTCTTTGCCTGTCAGATTGGCATATTCCAGTGCCAGTCCATACAACTTCTCAGTCTGTACGGGATTCACCTGATAGAAGGAAAGAGGAGATATGGAAAAGGTAAGGCCGCAGAGGGTATCCTGAATACATCCCTTCCCCCAGAGAACGCAGATATCTTTTCCCATGATTACATTTGTTTTTTCCGTATTGACACTGAGTGAAATGCTGGTTATTTTTTTATTCGCTCCACTTTCTGCTGTGTCTGTAAGAGGAATTGCCAGAAGATTCTTTGTCAGCTTTTCTGCCGCCGGCAGTTTCGTCCCGTTCACCACAAGGCACACCATAATTTCACCGGACCAGAAGCCCGTGCGAATCAGCACATGCCGCACCAGCCCCTCTCCTGTATCCTCCCGATAAGCTGTCACATGATTATCCCGCATATAAGAGAGCACAGCTTCTAAAATCAGCTGATTCTCCGAAGCCCCCAGTGCACAGTCGGTATTGGCTATGATATCATGGGTTCTGCCTGCATAGAAACCGGTAATCAGATTGCCTTCTTTGTCATACCCTACCGGAAACTGTGCCTTGTTGCGATAATGCCATGGTTCTTCCATTCCCACAACGGGCTCTATAACCGTATCAATAAGCGCTGCCGGGAAGCCGCCGATACGCAGAAGGTTGTTTCTTATCTTATCCTGTTTGAAGACAAGCTGTCTGTCATAGCGCATGGCCTGAATCTGGCAGCCGCCGCATCTTTTGTGAAAGGAACATTTAGGCTCCACACGAAAAGAAGAAGGTGTCACCACCTTCTCTACTCTTGCATATCCGTAATTTTTCTTACATTTGGTGATTCTTGCTTCCACCACATCCCCGATGACGGCATCTTTCACAAAGAGGGTATATCCGTCCGTCTTACCGATTCCCTCTCCGTCATTTCCAATATCTTCTATCGTCACCGTGACAATGTCATTCTTTTTATATTTCATACATTTCCTCATAACCAAATAATCCATCCGCTATTCCATACTGGTTCCGCGCAGATTGGATTCAAACAGTCTATTAAAGCCAAGCCACCCCTTGTCGTTACTGTTCTCCATAATCTCTGTAAAGGTCTCCATCTTGGCATCTGTATTATCGGCAAAGGAAAGGGCTACCGCTTCCACAATCGCCGGTTTCTTGGGAGAACCGAATTCCAGTTCACCGTGATGGGATAAAATACAATGCTTTAATTCACTGGCCAAAACCGGTGGAAATCCTTCTATCTGTCTGATTTTTTCTCCCAGCATCTCACTGCCAATCACAATGTGTCCCAGAAATTGTCCATCCTCCGTATAATCATTGACCGGGAACAAGGACAGTTCTCTCGTCTTGCCAATATCGTGGCAGATTGCCGATGCCAGTAGCAAGTCTCTCTTTAGAATCGGATACTGGGTACAGTAATAATCACACAATCTTGTCACCGCCAGGGTATGCTGCAACAGGCCGCCCACAAACCCATGGTGCACGGTCTTGGCCGCTGAGGACTGTTTGAAGGCTTTGACAAATGCCTCATCTTCCACAAAGAAAGCCCGCAGCAGTTTATGTAAGTGGGGATTCTCAATACTCTCAATGAATCCCAGCAGTTCTTTCATCATATCCTCAATCCCGAATTTACTGACCGGAAGATATTCTGCGGGATCATATTCTCCTTCCCGGCATTTCCGGACACGCTTCACGTTCACCTGTAATGCACCCTGGAAGCAGGTGACATCTCCATAGACTTCTATATAATCCAGGCTGTCAAAGTCCTCAATACCCGCACTGTTTGGATCCCAGATCTTAGCATCCACAGTTCCTGTCTTATCCTGTAAGATCACATTGTCATAGGGTTTTCCGTTTTTGGTGACCGCTGACTGTTTATGTTTACATAGATAAATATCAAATACTCTGTCGCTTTCCTTGTAGTCCTTAATATATTTCATAGATTCTCCATTCCGAAGCATCCATGTGACGGGCAGTGAAACCTGCACCTGCCAACTATGCTCCATTGTATATGCTAGTTTCCGCCTGGCAGATGTCCAAATGTCACATCTACCTTCATTTCATATCCCTGCCGGACTAACGTAAAGGTCATCGTCTCCTCAGGTTCGGCACCGCGAATGATATTCAGCAGTTCATTGTAACTGCTGACCGGTGTTTCACCCACTCTTGTCACCACATCGCCGCTCTGGATTCCGGCTTCCATCGCGGGAGAGTCTATCTCAATCTCTCTGATATAGGTGCCCAGCGGAATATCCATATCAGGATCCTCAAGTGCCTCTTTGGGAACATCCGCTCCATGAATCCCCAGATAGGCTCTCTCATTATCATTGGACATCTGTTCAATGGTGCGCTTCAATTCGGTGATTCCATAGGCTGTCAAAAGGTTGCTCATGTCGTTGCTGGTATTCACATTGTCTATGATACCAATAACCATACCTTTCAGATTAATGAGTACACCGGTCGCATTTCGGCTGCCATAAATATCTGTGGTAATTTTTTTGTAAGCAGCATCCGGCATATCAATGGTTGTCCCTGTGGAGGTCACCACTCCATAACACACAGACCCGCTTGTCCCGAGCGGACTGCCAAGAGCAATCACCGGCGTCCCCAGCAGACTGGTAGTACTGGAACTCCCCAGTTGTGCTATCTCTATCACATCCATCGTTTCCTCACGGATAGATGCAAGGGGTACAGACAAGATGGCCAGTCCGGTAATCGGATCCTTCTGAATAATCTGTGCCGGCGCCTGTGTCTGGTTACAAAAAGTCACCTCTATGGTTTCTGCCCCATTGAGTGTACCGGCACTGACTAATACCAGCATTGCCTTCCCGTTATTGGCCACGATCACGCCGGAAGCCGATGCCACGTTTTCATAGATATTATTAAACCAGTCCACATCGGAGGTCACACCCGCCACGGTAACCACCGCGCGGTTCGTTTTCTCAGCCAGTTTCCTCAGTTCATTATAGACGGACTGATAATCTTCCAGCCCGAACTCCACCTGGGAGAGCAGTTCTTCAATCTGCTCATCTTCCAGCTCCACCTCCACAGGCTGAGGTTCCTCTTCCACCTCATCATTGACCAACATATCTTCCGGATTCATCTCTTCCATCAGGGTTTCCTCCGGAAATACCACTTCCTGGGGCTCCTCTTCAGGATAAAGGCGGTTACTGATCACCGGTTCCAGTATCAGAAAGGTCACGCAGGCAACCAGACCAAATACTACCGCCATCACGACAGTAATCACGGTTCTCCTAAGAAGTTTTCTCTTATTGACCGGTTTCTGTTTTATCTTTTCCCGCATGAAATCCGGCTGTACAGACGGTGTATATTCCGCCTGCTCCTTGACGGGCTCTTTCCCTGCCAGATCCTGTTCTCTCTCCTGCTCAGACATAGATTTCTACCTTTCCGTAACTGTCCAAAATAACTGCTAATATATCTTATCATATGGATATCCTTGTGACAAGCCGCGCAGGAGAAACGACCCTTTTCTTCCCATGATAAAACCATAGTAATTCCCGCTTATTTATGGTAAGATATTTCTGTGTCGTATCCCATATGATTCAGAAACGAGGCTATTATGAACAGCAAAGTACTGCGTGTTTTAGAATATTATAAAATTATTGACCAGCTGACCGAGAAGGCCACTTCAGCTCCTGGCAGGAAGCTGGCTGCCGCCCTTCTCCCTATGACAGATCCTGAGGAGATTGAGACAGCCCAGACTCAGACAGCAGATGCCTTAAGCCGTCTGTTTGGTAAGGGTTCCACCTCTTTTGGCGGCAACAGGGATCTGGGTTTAAGCATCCGTTCCCTGGAGGTGGGCAGTGTGCTTTCCGCTTCCGAACTGCTTGCCATTGCATCCTTTCTGGAAAACGTAAACCGGATCAAGACTTATGGACGCAGGGACAGGGATGATATCTCCGGTGATTCTCTGGATATTTTCTTTGACAGTTTAGAACCACTCACGCCGCTCTCCAATGAGATCCGGCGGTGTATTCTATCCGAGGAAGAGATTGCCGATGACGCCAGCCCTGCCTTGAAACATATTCGCCGCAGCATGACAATCACCAACGACCGGATTCATTCACAGTTAAGTTCCATGATCAACGGTTCTTACCGCACCTATCTGCAAGATGCCGTAGTCACCATGCGCAACAACCGTTACTGTATCCCTGTCAAGGCAGAATACAAGAGCCAGGTACAAGGTATGGTTCATGACCAGTCGTCCACGGGTTCCACCTTTTTCATTGAACCGGCAGCGGTGGTCAGTCTGAACAATGAACTGAAGGAACTTGTTCTCAAAGAACAGGAGGAAATTGAAGCCATACTGGCAGCCTTAAGTGCACAGACGGCCGCCCACACAGAAACACTTATCCAGAATCAGCAAGCCATGACCACACTGGACTTTATCTTTGCAAAGGCTTCTCTTGCCATGGAGCAGAACGCTTCCAGGCCGGTCTTTAACACTGAACACCGGATACACATCCGCAGGGGCCGGCATCCGCTCTTAAATAAGCAGAAAGTGGTTCCTGTGGATATCCTTCTTGGAATTGACTTTGATCTGCTTGTCATCACGGGGCCCAACACCGGCGGTAAGACCGTGGCCTTAAAAACCGTAGGACTGCTTACCCTGATGGGGCAGGCAGGACTGCATATTCCGGCCCTGGACCGCTCGGAACTTTCCATCTTCAAAGAAGTATATGCGGATATCGGTGACGAACAGAGTATTGAGCAGAGCCTTAGTACGTTCTCTTCCCACATGACAAGCATCGTTTCCATTTTACAAAATGCCGATGCAGACTCTCTTTGTCTCTTTGATGAGCTGGGGGCAGGTACAGACCCTACGGAAGGCGCCGCTTTAGCAATCTCTGTGCTGGATTATCTGCACAACAGGGGCATCCGCACCATGGCTACCACGCACTACAGTGAGTTGAAGGTCTACGCGCTCTCCACCAGTTTTGTGGAAAATGCCTGCTGTGAATTTAATGTGGAAACCCTACAGCCCACTTACCGGCTTTTGATCGGTATCCCGGGCAAGAGCAACGCTTTTGCCATTTCTTCCAAGCTGGGACTGCCGGATCATATTATAGAAGACGCCAGACGGCACATCACAGAAGATAAGGAAAGCTTTGAAGATCTGCTGGCCAATCTGGAAAACAGCCGTCTGACCATCGAGAAGGAACGACAAGAAATAGAGGCCTACAAGCGGGAGATTCAGAGTCTGAAAGAACGTCTGGAGTCCAAGCAGGAAAAGATCGACCAGTCCCGTGACCGTATTATCAGAGAGGCCAACGAGGAGGCCCGTGAAATCCTGCAAAATGCCAAGGAAATTGCAGATGAGACCATCCGCACCTTCCAGAAAGCCGGCGCCGCTTCTTCCATCAGGAATCTGGAAAAATCCCGTCAGAAAGTGCGGGATAAAATCGCAGAGAAAAATGACAGGCTGGCGCTCAAAAACGATAAGGCCTCCCACAAAACATTGAAACCCGGCCAGATTAAACTGGGAGACAGTGTGAAGATTGTCTCCATGGGGCTGAAGGGCACCGTCAGCTCCTTACCGGACAAAAGCGGCAGACTTTTTGTGCAATGCGGCATCATCCGTTCCCAGGTATCCCTGGATGATCTGGTATTGATAGAAGAAGAAACCATTAACACCGGCAAGATGCAGCGCACTTCCTCCGGCAGACTTAAGATGTCCAAAAGCTACACTGTTTCCACAGAGATTAATCTGCTTGGAAAGACCGTGGATGAAGCGCTCTCGGAACTGGATAAATATTTAGACGACGCCTATCTGGCACATCTGCCCAGTGTGCGGATTGTACACGGGAAAGGAACCGGCGCCCTGCGAAATGCGGTACACAACTATCTGCGCAGGAACAAAACAGTAAAAAGTTACAGACTGGGCGAGTTTGGCGAAGGGGACGCCGGCGTCACGATTGCAGAGTTTAAAGAGTAGGAGGAATATACGTGGTCAACAGACAGAAAATATTAATTGTAGATGATGACAATAACATTGCGGAACTGATTTCCCTTTACCTTACCAAGGAGTGTTTTGAGACCATGATCGTCAATGACGGGGAATCTGCACTGACAGCAGTGGACAACTTTGCCCCGAACCTGATGCTATTGGACCTGATGCTTCCCGGTATTGATGGCTATCAGGTCTGCCGTGAAATCCGCTCTAAATCTTCTCTGCCCATTATCATGCTCTCCGCCAAGGGCGAGGTATTTGATAAGGTGCTTGGATTAGAACTCGGTGCCGACGATTACATGGAAAAGCCTTTTGATTCCAAGGAACTGGTCGCCCGTGTCAAAGCTGTCCTGCGCCGTTATAAGCCGGTGGCAGAACAGCCCAAGGCTTCTGATGTCAAGAGCGTGGAGTATCCGGATCTTATTATCAACCAGACCAATTATTCCGTCATTTATATGGGAAAGACCATTGAAATGCCGCCCAAGGAACTGGAGCTTCTCTATTTCCTGGCTTCTTCCCCCAACCATGTCTTTACAAGAGAGCAGCTCCTGGACCAGATCTGGGGCTACGAATACATTGGGGACACCCGCACGGTGGATGTGCATATCAAGCGGCTGCGTGAAAAGATCAATGACCATGAAAGCTGGCGGATTGCCACCATATGGGGGATCGGTTATAAATTTGAATCCAAGGGGTAATCATGAGAAAAACACTGTATCTCAAATTAATACTCGCCTACATCATTTTCGGACTGTTCGGATTTGTGGTGGTGGCAACCTTTGTCTCCGATATGACCATCAACCATCTGACGAAAGAAAAGGCTGACTCTCTCTACAGAGAGGCGACACTGATCGCCAATACCTACGCCACAGACCTGTACAACTCGGAAGCTTCCCTGGAAGCAGTCAAAGCACAGCTGGATGCTCTGGATACTTATCTTGATGCAACCATCTGGATCATTAATCCTTCGGGCCGTATGGTTCTGGATTCCTCTGTGCCTGTGGATGTGGAAAACGAGGTGGTCATAGAGGACTTTGACCCCACCATTACCGCCGGTTCCTACTACACGGAGGGTAATTTTTTTCAGGCATTTGATGAGGATATGCTGAGTGTGCTTGCACCCATCACCTCCAACTATAAAGTGAAGGGCTATGTAGTCATCCACGCTTCCATGACGGATATCCTGGAAGATACCAATCAGCTTCTCAATATCTCCTACATCATGCTGGTCATCCTTTTCCTGTTATCGCTGATCATTCTGATTTTCTTTACGGAGATTGTCTATATTCCTCTGCGCAAGATTACGGAAGCAACAGAGCAGTATGCCAGCGGAAACATGCACTATGAATTCACTGTGGAGAGCGAAGATGAAATGGGATATCTGGCCGCCACACTGTCCTACATGGCCAGTGAGATTGCGCGTTCCGAGGATGATCAGAAAAAATTTGTGGCCAATGTCTCCCATGATTTCCGTTCCCCCTTAACTTCCATCAAGGGCTACTTAAAAGCGATGATTGACGGCACGATTCCGCCGGAGCAGTATGAAAAGTATCTCACCATCGTCTTAAACGAAACGGAGCGTCTCACCAAACTGACCAACAGCTTATTGACACTCAACAACCTCAACACCAAGGGAATCATGCTGAACAAGACAGACTTCGACATCAATACCATTATCCGCAGCGTGGCAGCATCCTTTGAGGGAACCTGCCGGCAGAAGATGATCGGCATCGAGCTTGTACTCACAGGAGATGAAATGTATGTGGTCGCTGACATGGATAAAATCCAACAGGTTCTCTATAACCTGTTGGACAATGCCATTAAATTCAGCCACCACAATTCTGTAATTAAACTGGAAACAACCGAAAAACATAACAAAATTTTTATCAGTGTCAAAGACAGCGGCATCGGCATCCCAAAGGACGATCTGAAACTGATCTGGGATCGTTTCTACAAGTCTGATCTGTCCCGCGGAAAAGACAAAAAAGGGACAGGACTTGGCCTGTCCATCACAAAGGAAATCATTCAGTCCCACGGGGAACATATCAATGTCATCAGCACCGAAGGCGTGGGCACGGAGTTTATCTTCTCGCTGCCCAAGTCTGAAGTGGAAGATGATGACTGATACGGTACGGCCGCAGATCAATATCCGGCCGCACCGGGCGGTGTAAACTCTTTTGCCTCTTTGGCGGAAACCTTGATATAAGGCAGTCTGATGGTATTGTTCTCCATCAGGGCTATAGAACTGACATCCCCATCCGTGGAAAGGGTGTAGGCAAGCTCCAGCATGGAAGCTGCCTGTCCTTCTTTATCATTGTATACGGTTCCTATCATTTCACCGTCCCTGACAGCCTCAAGTCCCACATCCGTCCCGTCTATTCCCACTACGGCCGGCCAGTCCTTCTGCGGAATATTCTGGGCTTTCAGTGCGTCTATGGCTCCCAGTGCCATGTCGTCATTATTGGCCAGCACCAGTTCAATCTTATCTCCATATTCTTCCCACAGCTGGCTCATCTTGGTCTGTGCCTGTGCCCGGTTCCAATTGGCAATGGCATATCCCAGTTTTTCCACCGGCACGCCTTTTTGAATAATGGTATTGACGGAGTATTCTGTACGCACAATGGAATCCTGGTGTCCTACCTCTCCTTCCAGCACAATATACTGGAAAATTCCATCTTTATTTTTGTCCAGCTGTTCCCGTTCCTCAAAGGCTTCCGCTGCCAGTTCGCCCTCCATGATACCGGATTCAAAGGCTTCCGCCCCTACATAATACAGCTTATCCCAACGGCCCAGATCTTCCTCCACCAGTTCCCTGTTAAAGAAAATCACCGGCACATTGTTCTTTTCCGCCATATCTATGATTGTGGTCGGATCCGTCCGGTCCACCAGGTTGATACAGATAACGTTATATCCTTCCTTAATCATGGATTCCACCTGTTCATTCTGCGTAGACTGACTGCCTGATGCATTGTAAATCTCCACGTTGATCGTAATCCCAGTGAGTTCCTGCTTCTTTGTGGCATAGGAATTAAAGGCCGACATCATCTGTGCCACAAAGGTATCATACTGATCATACACGGAGATTCCTATCTTGATACTCTTGACCGGCTGATCTGTCACACTGCCGCAGCCGGAAAGCATCAGCAGTCCGGCCATGATTATAACCAACCATTTCTTTTTCTTCATAAATATACCTTCCATCCCATTCTTCTCATAAACATACGCTATTACTGTACCAATGGAAATAAAAGCTTCTGATTGTCCTCCTCATAAAGCTCTTCCGGCCTTACCACCAGAAAACTGACCATCGTATCCTGCGATAAAAGCACATGATCCTGTGACTTCGCCGCAATGATGGCAACGCTCTGATACCCCATATGAAATTCATTGGGAACAATCAGTACTTTGATCAGTTTTTTATCCAGATAATATACATTTTTCTCGGAGCATCCCACCCCATACAAGGAACAGGACTGGGTTCCCGATTCCACAAGATAATCAACCGCCCGCTCCGTCTCATCATTTTCCAATGCCACTATAATCTCAGCGGTTCCCAGCTGTTCATTCTGCACATTATCATTATCCGTAATCTGCCAGAGTATTTCAACTCCCGTATCTTCCATTTCATCCAGAAAACCCTTAAGCCGTTGTTTCTGGGAGAGCCTTTCCCGATGTCCCATCAGGATTCCGATTTTCTTCCCTGTAAGATCCTGCATATCTTCTTTTATGGAGACGGCAATCATCCTTCCCATCTCATAATTTTCCGGTATAACTGCCGGTAAAATACCTTCCGGCTCCACATCTGTCTCTACCAGTAACACATCGGCACCACCCGCAGATTCCTGTATCTGGGCAAAAATCTCCTCCTCGTTGCCATCACACATCTGGACAATGATGCCCCTTGCCCCGTTTTCGCTTTCCCGTTCAATCAGCAGTTTTTCTTCTTCCAGGTTTGACAGTTCTCCTGTGGATACAATATTTAACTGCACATGATAATCCCTGGATGCCTGTTTCAGTCCCTCCCGGAAGGCAAACCAGCGGTCACTGCTGCTATTATCCACAATGACTGATACAGGATATAGTTTCTCATTCTGTCTCCTGTTCAACATACCATAAGAAGCATAGGCAATGATAATGAGCACAACCGCTATCAGGCACCCAAAATATAGTTTGTTCTTTCCCATTGGCTCCTCCGTCTATCTTTGCTGTTTCCCTGCCTCCAGCTTATCTCTCATTTTTTCCGAATAACAGATATAGGGAAGATGGATACGCACAGTAGTTCCTTCATCCGGCGCGCTCTCGATTTCCAGTCCGTACAACTCGCCGAAACATAATTGTATGCGGTTATGCACATTCATTAATCCTACACCAGACCCACGTTTTCGCACCCGGTGGTTTTCTTTTAAGAGCTGGCTGACTTCCTCCTCAGGCATGCCCAGTCCGTTGTCCTTCACCTCGATATAGATATCATCATCCTGTCTGTACCCTTTTACAAGAATCTCTCCCTCGCCATCCATACACTCTACCCCATAATAGATGGCATTTTCCAGAAGAGGCTGCACTACCAGTTTCATCGTGCAACAGCAAAGAATCTCCGGGTCAATCTCAAATCTTACGTCAAACACATCCTTATAACGTACCATTTGAATATTCATATAGTTGCCCGCATGTTTTAACTCATCCTCCACACTGATAACCGTTCTTCCCCGGCTTAGGCTGATGCGGAATAAACTGGCAAGCTGTGTGACCATAAACACGGCCTCCTGATACCGTTCTCCCTCAATCATCCATACGATGGAATCCAGTGTATTGTAGAGAAAATGTGGATTGATCTGCGACTGCAATGCATCCAGTTCACTCTTTCTTTTTTCTTCCTGCTCCACCAGAATATCCTGCATCATCTGTCTGATCTGTTCTACCGTAGCGCGCAGTGCTCTTCCCAGATGTTCTACTTCCACCGGCCCGCCTACATAAATATCCGAATTCAGGTTCCCGGTTTCCCACTCTTTCACGGAGACATTCAGTTTTTGCAGGGGCTTGGCTATCTGCGCAGACACAAGCTGATTGATAACGACAACGGTAAGCAGTGACAATGCCATAAGCATAATCATAAAGAAACGCATATCCGTAATGCCCATCTGAAAGGATGTCATCGGGGTCACACTGACAATCTTCCATCCCGTGTAGCTGATGGTCTTCACGGTAATCAGCCTTCTCTCCCCGTCAAACACTTCCTCATGGCTGCCGTCATCATAACGCACAGCCTCCAGGTTATTCTCCTGATACAGATCGGCATAGATCAGTTTCTGCCTGGGATGATAGATAATCTCCCCAGAGCTGTCCATCAGATATAGATACTCCGATGAATTATCTTTATTTGCTTTGGACAGAAGCTGTTCAATACTGCTGTAATTCATATCAACCAGCAAAACGCCCAGAGCAGATTTGCCATTGCTGGTCAGCTCCACAGCGCGGCTTAGGGAGATTACCCAATAATAGCGATAAGACGGATCATCAAAAAGATTCTGTACATGCGGGGTGGAGAAGTGGAAATTCTCCATCTGACCCACGGCCTCCCGAAACCATTCCCGCTGCGTCACATTCAGATTTTCTTTCTGATTCGCCACCGGCGCTGCGGCAACCAGCATACCTTCATTGGTATAACAGGCGATACTGATCAGATTATCCTTATTGGCCTCATAGAGCAGATTCATCTCTTCGCCCATACTTTCATAGCCAAGATCCTTGTCTTTGATCACGGTATAGTACATGGCATCTGAAATCCGCCGCATGTTGCGCAGATAATCCTCCAGATTAATGGCTGTCTGATTCAGTACCTGCTCTGTCCGTTCTATGGTAATATCTTTGGTCTTATTTACAAACTGCTGATATAACATAATACTCAGAAAACAGACACTGCACACCGACACAATTGTAAAAGAGATGGATATTGTCATCTGAATACTGTAGGATCTGTGACTGCCTGCATATTCACTTTTTTTTCTGATAAAATACTCTTTTATCCTGTTCACATCTGTTCCCGCTTGCTCACTTTGTACTTCGAGGGCGACACCCCGAATTTTCTTTTGAACACATAACTGAAATAATTGGGATCTGCATATCCCACCTTCTGGGCCACAATATAGGTCTTTTCATCCTGCTCCAGAAGCAGTTCCACCGCTTTCTCCATTCTACAGTCTGTCAGATAATTAATAAAGGTCTTTCCTGTCTCTTTCTTAAATAAAGTAGAGAAGTATGCCGTGCTGACCCCCAGATTCCGGCAGATTGTCTCCACCGAAAGGTTCTGTTCCCCATAATGTTCATGTACATATTCAACAGCTTTATCCACAAAGGATTTTACCGTATCATCTCTCTCACTTAAAACCATATCCTGCATCCGGCCGGCAATCTCCAGAAGCCAGCTCTTTAATTCTTCCGGGGACTCCATCTGCATGGCATGTCCATAAATATCCTGTTGTTTTTCAAATATATCTTCTATATTAATCTTATTATTGCCAAAGCGAAATACTTCCGTGATAAAGGTCATCACAAAAACACGATATTTCATGATGGAAGAAGAATTGTCCGCAAGATGCTTTACCCCCTCGGATACGGCCAGCTCCAGCTTTTCCCTGTCTCCCATTTTGATCTCTCTGATAATCTTCTGGATACTTCCGCCTTCTCCCCAGCTCTCTTCTTTCTCCTCATAGGGATCGGTTTCTGCAATATTAATAGCCCTCTCACTGCCGTACAGCACACGGTAGGAGACGGCATGCCTCGCACTCTCATAAGAGACAGACAATTCCTTCATCGTATCACATATATAGCCTACGCCGGCGGTTACTGTAATCCCGCAGGCCCGTTTGGCAAGTTTGCAGAAACGGTCCATCGTATCCGTATATCCAGCCGCTGCATTTTTGTCATCTACGATCGAAGTAATCAGGATGACATCTCCCAGGTAAACAAAAATCCTGCTGTCCCATTCCTTTTGCAGCTGTTCTTCTGCCAGACGCTTCACGGAAATGGCTGCCAGAAAAGAATCCATCTCCGCCGGAAGATTTGTTTTACTGATATGCAGAACCGTCACAATATAGGAAGATCTACCCCATTGAATCTGATAGTTTTGCAGATTTTCTTCTATCTGCTCCTGGGACAGGCGTCCCTCCAGCAGCGAAATATAGAAGTTCTCCTGAAGTACCGGCAGACTTTCCAGATAATATTGCCGCAGTTTATCAATATTGCGCCTCTCATCCACTTCTCTGTCCAGCTCTGCTTTGACGCGCTCAAATACTTCCCGCAGTTCTTTCTCATTGACAGGCTTTAAGATATATTCCATAGCCTCAATCTTGATGGCCTCTTTGGCATATTCAAATTCATCGAAACCGGAAAATATGATAATCTTTATTTTCTGATATGCCTCTTTTAACTTTTTACTCAGCGTCAGCCCATCCATATATGGCATTTTGATATCTGTCATCACCACATCCGGCTGTAATTCTTCCGCCATCTCCAAAGCTTCCACACCGTTAGCGGCATATCCCACAATATGGAAACCCATATTTTCCCAATCAAGCTTTTTAATAATAATCTGACAGACTTCTTTCTCATCATCTACCAACAGAACCTTATACCAGGCCATTTCCCTTTTCTCCTCCCCATCCTGTTTTTCACAAACCCAAATCTCAGCCTCCGTATTTCTGTTCCATACGGTGCCACAAAATACCCATGATAAGAGTCGCCGCTATAAATTCCCCCAATGCCGCATAAGTATTCATAAACAAAAGAAAAGCCATGACCAATGTAGCAAATGCCAGAAACAAGATCAACAAAGAAGCGCTTTTGACATACATTGCCTCATCTTTTACCGGCGGTTTATGCTTTCCCCTTACGATAGTGACATCTTTCATGATCCACAGTCTTACTCCATAATACACAAGAACGGCAAATAACAATAAGGGAATCCCTGCCACTTCTAAAAACCCATTACCCTGCATAGCCCTCCTCCATTCTACCGACTCAGACAACACCTGTTAAAACAGCGGCCGAAGCATATCTCCGGCCGCTATGTATAATCTCTTATTTCTTAGCAATATATTTCCTGATATCCAGCGAAATTGCCACAAAGATTACAATACCGATAGCGATGTACTGCGCGTTCGCATCCACGCCCAGGTACTGAAGCGCTACCTTCAAAAGTTCAAAGACCGTTACACCGATCACAGCCGAACTGACCCGGCCCCGGCCGCCTGTGACGGACACGCCGCCGATGGTACAGGCTGCAATAGCCTCCATCTCATAGCCGTATCCCAACTGCACCGAAGCGCCTCCTGACTTGGCGCCAAGCATAAATCCGGCAAGTCCATACATTGCAGCCGCCTTCATATAAATCAGAATCAATGTTAACTTTACCGGCACACCGGCCACTTCCGCTGCCTGCATATTGCCACCGATCGCATACATATATTTGCCATGGCGCGTCATATTAAAAATAAACCACGTTATCGCCGCTACGATCACGGCAATCCATATCAGATAATTAATCCCCAGGAACTTACCGCTTCCGATATCCGTATAAGCCTTCACATATCCTCCAAGGGGTGTAGCCTTCGTATAAATCATGGATATACCATACACAATCTCCATCATTGCCAGCGTAGCAATAAAGGGCGGTACACTCAAATATGCGATAAAGAAACCCGTAACCGTTCCAAACAGTGCACAGATCAGCATTACAATAATCAGGGCAATAAAGGGATTGAGCGGTTCCATATCAGGAAAAAATTTATTGGAATAATCCATCTTTTGCAGCAGTGTGCCTGCAATACAGCCGCCAAAACCGATCATACGGCCGGCCGACAGGTCACATCCGGCAGTAATAACGCAACCTGCGATACCCAGCGCTATTACAAGTCTCGCACTGATATTCATCAGAATATTCATCAGGTTATTCGACGTAAAGAAATTATCCGATGTAAAACCGGTATAGATAACCAGGACAAACATAACGATGATAACGCCGTTATTGATCAAAAAATCATTTAGTTTCTTTCGATTTATCTTTGCCATTTTATTCTCCTCCCACCATCAGAACTGCGTCGCAAACGCCATAACTTTTTCCTGTGTCATCTCAGCCTGGTTCTCCAACTCACCCGTCAGTTTCCCGTTGCACATGACACAGATTCTGTCCGCCATGCCCAGAAGCTCCGGCATTTCCGACGAAATCATAATAATCGCTTTGCCCTGCTTTGCCAGTGATCTCATGATTTCATAGATTTCATGTTTTGCACCTACGTCAATACCGCGGGTAGGTTCATCCATGATCAGGATATCCGGATCGTTTGCCAGCCATCTGGATACGATAACCTTCTGCTGATTACCGCCGGAAAGATTAGAAATATGCTGTTTCATACTGGGGGTCTTAATGTTCAGCATCTTGATACTGTCATCCACTATTTTGTTGATTGTCTTATGATCAAGGATGAATTTTGCCAGCAGATTTTTCTTATAGACTGACACGCCCACATTATCTTTTACAGAAAGACATCCGAAAATACCATTTCCCCTGCGGTCCTCCGTAATCAGTCCAACCCCTGCGTTCATGGCGTCAATGGGATGCTTGATCTTCACTTTTTTACCGTGAATCAGAACTTCACCGGAAGCAACTTTCCGGATTCCGAAAATACCCTCCATCAATTCTGTCCGCTGAGCGCCTACCAGACCGCCAAAGCCGAGAATTTCTCCTTTGCGGAGTGTAAAACTCACATCCTGGAAAGATTTGCTGTGAATAGAACACAGATTCTTCACTTCCATCACTACCTCGCCTGTGTCCTGTGCTTTTTCCGGATAAATATTGGTCAGTTCACGGCCTACCATCTTTTCTATGATCTGATCTGTACTGAGCTCTTCAGCTCTCCAGGTTCCTACATAGGTGCCGTCCCGCATAACCGTAATATCATCGGCAATGCGCTTGATCTCATCCATCTTATGAGAAATATATACCATGGTGACTCCCTTGTCCCGCAGGTCATTCATAATGCGGAACAACGCTTCCACCTCATTGTCTGAAAGAGACGATGTGGGTTCATCAAAGATAACAACTTTGGCCTGCTGTGACACTGCCTTCGCAATTTCCACAGACTGCATCTGCCCGATGGAAAGTGTGCCAAGCTGTGCTTTGGCCGGAAAGTCCATCTTCACTTCTTTTAACCACATCTCTGTATCTGCATACATCTTCTTATGGTCAACAACCTGTAACGGCCCGATTTTTTTCACAGGGAATCTGCCGAGATAAAGATTTTCTCCCACACTTCTTGCCAGTACAGGCTGTAGCTCCTGATGCACCATGGCAATACCATGCTTCATCGCTTCGTCCGGATTTCCAATCTCAATCTTCTGTCCATCCAGAATAATCTCACCCTGATCCATCTTATAGATACCAAACAGACATTTCATCAGTGTGGATTTTCCTGCTCCGTTCTCACCCATCAGAGCGTGAACGGTGCCTGGACGAAGAGACAGCTGTACATTGTCCAGTGCTTTTACACCAGGGAATGACTTGCAGATTCCCTTAAGCTCCAGTTTATAGTCAGCCATTTTACCCCTCCTTCTATACCTTCTTTACAAAAAGGTGCGGATGCGCCACCGCATCACCCGCACCATATTACTTCCTGTCCGATGTGAATCAACTATCGGAATTATTTCACCATATCAAGAACTTCCTGTGCCTTATCCTGTGTAACCTTCACATAGTCACAACCGATATAATGCTCGTTACCTTTACCTGTCAGGTAATTGATTGCTGCATCTGCCGCACTGTGGGACTGTGAGAAATGATCGTTAAATACTGTACCTGTCATGGTTCCTGCCAGTACATTCTCAAGTGCCTCGGACAGAGCATCCACACCTACCAGATAGATATCCTCGCCGACTGTACGGTCTGCTGCCTGGATTGCCTGTAATGCACCAAGAGCCATAGCGTCGTTGTTACAGAATACAACTTCTACATCATTGCCATACTGTGCAAGTGCGTTTGCCACAATCGCCTGTGCCTGATCCTGCTGCCAGTTACCTACCTGGTCACTGAGACATTCCACTTCCCATCCTGCATCTGTAAGAGCCTTAACGGAGAACTCGGTACGATACTGTGCATCTACGTTCTCGGGGTCACCCTCTACCATGATGTAATCTACTTTGCCGTTGCCATTCATGTCAACCTTGTCAATACCAAGATCTACGATCATCTCGCCCTGGAAAGTACCGGACTGACGAGCATCACAGCCTACATAAGTAACATCCCAGTTATTGTCAACCCATCTCTGCTCTTCGTCAGCTACCGGCTCACGATTGATGTATACCAGCGGGATACCTGCTCCCACAACCTTATCTGTGATGGTCTCTGCGGAAGAGGAGTTAACCGGGTTAATGATCAGCACATCAACGCCCTCTGCGATGAAGTTATCAATCTGTCCGGACTGGGTTGCCTGGTCGTTTGCACCGTCAACGATATTGATGTTGTCTTTGCTGAATCCCTGTGCGATCAGGTAATTCTCCAGTTCCGTACGGAACAGGGTCATGAAGTTATCAGAGAACTGATAAATACACACGCCAACCTTCTTGTCTGCAAGACTGTCAGATGCTTCTGCTGCCGGCGCCTCTGCCGCGGGTGCCTCTGCCGCGGGCTCCTCTGCTGCCGGTGCCTCTGCCGCGGGCTCCTCTGCTGCCGGTGCTGCCGCAGGCTGCTCATTGCTGCCGCCGCATCCTGTCAAAACGGTTGCCATCATCGCTGTTGCAAGAATAGCGCTCAAAAGTTTCTTTTTCATTTTCTACCTCCCTGAAAATTGTTTTCTACTACGTTGCATTGTTATTATAGCAATCTCTTTTTTCTAAAAACATAGAATATCCTTCTGTCTACCTATAAAATCCTTTCATTTTTTTGTATAGATTGTGCATTTATAATAAATGCAACGGTAAATATATGTACATTATGCACATATTGAAAGAGGGAAGAAATCTCCTTCCGATAGATTTCTTCCCTCTTCTTACTGTTTCATTGTTATGTTATTACTTTTCCCATGAAAGTCGGTGCAGATCTCCCTCCAGCTGCATATCCATAAAGCGATTCTGCCTGAGTGCCTCATACAAAACTATTGCTACAGAATTGGCCAGATTTAACGACCGTATCTCATCAAGCATCGGAATCCGGATACAGCACTCAGGATTCTCCACCAGTATTTCTTCCGGAATTCCGGCGCTCTCTTTCCCGAACATAATATAATCATCGGGGCCGAAAGACACCTCGGAATAGACCTGCCTTGCCTTTGTGGTAGCAAACCAGACCTTAACCCCCGGATGCCTCTCCTGAAACTCCTGATAGTTGATATAGCGCGTCACATCCAGATGTTCCCAGTAATCCATGCCCGCCCGTTTGATCGATTTCTCATCAAGCCGAAATCCCAGCGGTTCGATCAGATGAAGCGCCGTACCTGTCGCTGCGCAGGTACGGCCGATGTTTCCTGTATTGGCCGGAATCTCCGGCTGATGTAAGATAATGTTCATAGTATGTTCTACTTCTTTTCCGCCCGCAGTCTTTCCACGAAATCCGCCAGCTTCCCGATTGCCAGTTTCAGATTATCCAGGGAGTAAGCATAGGAAATCCGCAGATATCCTTCGCCGCAGTCACCGAAAGCCGTACCTGGCACCACAGCCACCTTCTCTTCCTCCAGGAAGCGGTTGGCAAACTCTTCACTGGTCATCCCAAATTCTTTAATACAAGGAAACACATAGAATGCTCCGAAAGGTTCAAAACATTCCAGCCCCATCTCCTGAAAGGCATGCATCAGATAGCGCCTTCTCTGGTTGTAGGCTGTCCGCATCTCCAACACATCCGGATCACCATTGCGCAGAGCCTCTACTGCCGCATACTGGCTTGTGGTGGGCGCGCACATAATCGCAAACTGATGGAGTTTCACCATCTGCTCCAAAATCACTCTGGGACCGCAGGCATAGCCCAATCTCCAGCCTGTCATGGCATAGGCTTTGGAAAACCCATTGATCAGAATGGTTCTCTCCTGCATACCCTCAATCTCCACAATGGATACATGATTCTCTTTGTAGGTCAGCTCCGCATAAATCTCATCAGACATCACAAGGATATCATGTCTCCTGATCACTTCCGCAATCTCTTCCAGATCTTTGCGCTCCATAATGGCGCCTGTCGGATTGTTCGGGAACGGAAGAATCAGAATCTTAGTCTTGTCTGTAATCGCGTCTTCCAGTTCCTTGGCTGTCAGCCGAAACTCATTTTCCGCTTTCAATTCGATGATAACCGGTACGCCGCCGGCCATAATGGCACAGGGCTCATAGGAGACAAAACTGGGCTGCGGAATCAGCACCTCGTCTCCCGGATTGATCACGGCACGCAGTCCGATATCAATGGCCTCAGAACCTCCCACCGTAATTAACACTTCATGTAAGGAGTCATAGGTAACGCCCTGTTTTCTCTTCATGTAATGGCATATTTCTTCCCGCAGTTCTTTCAGTCCGCTGTTGGATGTATAGAAGGTACGCCCTTTTTCCAGCGAATAGATACCCTCGTCCCTGATATGCCAGGGCGTATCGAAATCCGGTTCACCCACGCCGAGAGAAAGCGCGTCTTCCATCTCACTGACAATATCAAAGAATTTCCGGATACCTGAAGGCTTCAGGTTTACTGCCTGTTTGGATAACAAATCCCTCACGGTGTCACCTTCTCTCTTGTATCTTCATATTTTTTAGCCAGAATCGTCCCATGATCTTTATATTTCTTAAGGATAAAATGGGTGGCCGTACTTAAGACGGAATCCAGCGTTGACAGTTTATCAGACACAAATCCGGAAATCTCTTTCAAAGATTTACCCTCCAGGGTAACAAGCAGATCATACCCTCCGGAAATCAAATATACGGAAGTTACTTCCGGATATTTATAGATGCGCTCCGCAATATTGTCAAATCCCTGTCCTCTCTGTGGTGTCACCCGCACCTCGATCAAGGCGGAAACCTTCTCGATGGAAGTCTTTTCCCAGTCAATCATGGTATGATATCCACAGATAATCCCCTCCTTCTCCATGGCCTCCAGCTCATTGACTACATCAATCTCCTCGGCGCCAAGGATCACTGCCAGTTCCTTTAAATCAATACGGCTGTTCCTCTCCACAATCGCCAACAATTCTTCTCTCATGATTCTTACTCCTCCTTATTTACTGAAAGATTTGATACATCTGATCTGTCTTCGGCATGTCCAAGAAACGCTTTTCTTCCCCATGATATAAGACTCTTTCATGGCTGTCAGTGGTCTTACCGACTACTACTGCGGGTATCTTTGCCCCGGCAAGATCCATGACCAGCTTCTCCCCGTCCCATGCTGTCATCAACAGACAACCACCCGACAGAAGTTCATAGGGATTTAAGTCAAAATACTCACAGATCTCTATGGTCTCCTGCCGCACAGGTAATTTCTTAAGATGAACATTCAGTCCAACGCCTGCCCCGGATGCCATCTCCCACAGGGCTGCAAAGATTCCTCCCCGCGAGACATCGTGCATACCGCAAACGCCGGACTTCACGGCGGTGGCGGCCTCCGGTATGATGGACAGATATCTGTCATAATCAGCCGCATCTTCTATCATGCGCATGGGAAATCTCTTGCTGAGTTTCTCCCGATGGCATTTTGCAAGCCGGGCGGTTCCTTCCAGCCCGATCCATTTGCTCACCACAATATCCTGTCCTGCTGCAACTCCCGACAGCCGCTTTGCCTGCGCGGCGTCCCTGTGCCCTACACCGGTTACCGTCATCACAGGTTCTCTGACCACCGGTGTCACCTCCGTATGCCCTCCCAGGATATCCACATGCAGCGCATTGCATATCTCCTGCACCTGCTCCATCAGGCCTGCAAGTTCTGCCTCCTCAGTCTCCTCCGGTAAAAGAAGCGCCAGAAGTACGCCTAAAGGTTCTGCGCCCGCCACAGCCACATTATTGAGAGCCATGGGAACCGCATACCGCCCAAGTTCTGCAAGCGGCGCCGTCACCGGCGTTGTAGACAACACAGTTTCCATGCCTTCCTTATGCGCTAAAATGGCGCAGTCTTTCCCTATCCCTGCGCCACTGATCACTTCTTCCCTGTATGTCTTTATCTTTCTGAGGACGGAACGTTTTAATACGTTCTCCGATATTTTCCCTTGTCTCATGTTCTCTAATCCAACGATTCCTGAATACTTACTGTACCGGCACTTCCGCCGGAGGCAGTTCCTGCGCCGGTGTTTCCATCGGCGGTACTCCCTGCGCCATGGCCGCCGCTGCCGCGTCTGCCTGTGCCTGCGCTGCTGCCGCCGCATCCTTGTAAGCTTTCGACACAGCCTTGACCTCATCTACACTGTTGGTCGCCACGGCCGCCATAACGGCATTATAAATGTTCGGATCTGCTGTGGCCACTCCCACGGTTGCGCTTCTGGGCGCCTTCATATAAGAACTGCTGTTGACCTGTTCACGGCTTACTTCCACGCCGTTCTCTTTCACAACCTTCCACAGCTGCGCCTTATAACCCACATGGGCAGACTGCACCACACAATAACCGACCGGCAGGGAAGCATCTGTATAAATCACTTCCGTGTCAGGCACTGTCCGCTCCAGCACAACACTCTCATAGATAACCTCCCGGCTGCTGTCCCTGTCTTCCACCCCATAGATGGTAAACGTAATCTTCTTCTCCGGCGTTGTAACGCCTTCAATATAAATGGGATATTCCCGGTTATTCTTAAACTTGAAGTCCTTGCCGGAAGACTCCGCAATCGCAGCGTCCGCCGAAGGATCCACATAGGTAACGATCATGGAATGATTATAGCGCTCCGTCACTTCAAGTTCCGCCCGAAGCACTGCATTATACAATGTGGTGGATACCTGACAGATACCGCCGCCCAGGCTGTCTACCACCTGGCCATTCAGATAGGAACCTGCCATATAGTAACCGTTTGCCTCCGTAAAAGGCGCAACGGCCTCATAAGCAGAAAATTCTTCACCCGGGTACAATAATGTGCCATTGATCAGACTGCATCCATTGGCCACATTGGCGCTTCTCGAGCCGCCGGAAGTGGAATAACTGGTGGTAAAAGTCCCCAACACATCCTTGACCTGCGCAAGATTCTCCGCCGTCCCCTGCGGTTCATCCACCTTGACTACCAAATCCACATCACAGGCATTTCCATCCCACTCCTGTGTCAGATAATCATATACCGAATCCACGGAAGCTGCTGTGTCAATCACCTTGCCCACCTCGCCTTCCGTAATCTGAAACCCTTCTTCTGTCTTGGTGAGTGTGGCATTGACAGCCTCTTTATTATACTGTTCGGCATTTTCTTCAATCAAAGACCGAATCTTATTTTTATCAAACCCAAAACTGATCTGATAGACTTTATTCTGATGTTCCAAGTCTTTCAACTCTTTATAACAACGCAGAATATCCCCGTCTCTTCCAAAGCTTGCCACTTCGTCAAGAATCTCTTCATTTCCCCACTTAAGACCAAGATCCGCGGCGGATGCCTCAATCGTCCCTTCCTCCTCAATGTGAAGCGCAATCTTCACATCGGCAAAAGAACTGACATATTCTTCAATCTCTTTCCTTGCCTCTTCCGCCGACTTATCCGACAGATCAATGTCATTGACATAGATACCCCTCTGAATGACATTTTCCCTGGCCTGAACCGGCATACCCATCAGTAACACCGTCAGACAAGTCGCACATGACAGCCCGAATAATTTCTTCATACGACCCCTCTCTCCCCACAGGAATTGCCTGCCCGGAGAATCTGTGATAAAATAAATCTGGCCTTCCACTCTACAGTACACCCACAATCAGCGGAATAACCATGGCCAGAACAACAATAATAATGATAATGGAAGAAATAATCTTCCTTGTTTTTCTGTTAAACATTCCATAAACCCTCCACACTTACTGAAAGGAATTATATATGAATTTCATACTTTTTGCAAGCACTGTCCTCTTTGGTTTCGTAATCGCTTTCGCAATCTCCAAAGATAAAAAAACACAGGCTGCCATGGAAAAAAATTACTGGGAAAAAGAGGCTGCCGCCAACAACACCAGACGTAAACCCCTGGACGACCTGGATTACATTAAGCTGCCCATGGAAATATTTCCCATGGATCTTTTGTCCGACATGCCCAAGGTCGAGGATTATCGGCAGATTATCCTCTCCCTCTCAGAATGTCCCATTGTCAATTTCACAGGTATTTCCAACACTGATCTGAAACTGCGTTACGGTGCACCCAACATTGACCTTCTGACCTCTTATGATCAGAACTATACACTCTTAGTCCGCACCTTGCAGCAATGGGCACAGGCACTCTATGACGCCGGTCATATGGCAGAGGCTTGTCAGCTTTTGGAATTTGCCGTATCCACAGGAACGGATGTCAGCGCAACCTACCGCCTGCTTTGTGAAATCTATCACAAACAAGGTACCCCCGGCAAAATTGCCGGCCTCTATCCCATCGCCGAAACCTTAAACTCAGCCATGCGCAATACTATCGTCCGTATTCTGCAAGAATCTGATCAATCTTCCTCCCGGCCTCACTGCGGGTGAGACTCTCAATCTCATAATCTATTATCAGTTTATGCTTGTCCACCAGTTTATATAACTGCTCTTTCTGCGGAATGGTCAGTGGTGTATCGCGCTTGGCCTGGTAAATAAGTTGTCTGGGACAGAACAGATTCTTATCTCCTTCCTGGGATTCCTGGTCATAGAATTCTTTCACAAATTTCCCATATAAGGCCACCGTTGCTTTTGCATCCTCCAATGCCCTGTGTGCATTGTGAGGAATCGCATAATACGCGCACAGACTTCCAAGGCTCCTGCTCTCCAGCTTCTGCAAATACTTGCGGGCAATTTTTAACGTATCAATCCCCTGTCTCTCAAATGTCATTCTTTCGTTTACAGCAGCCTTTTTTACAAAAGAATAATCAAACAAAACTCCATGGCCGAGCAGTATCTGCTCTCCTGCAAATGCAAGAAACTCCGGCAGCACCTCCTCTATTCCGGAGGCGTCCGCAAGCTGTTCATCGTGGATTCCCGTCAGTTCCACAATCCGCTCTTCCAGTTTTCTTCCCGGATTCACAAAAGTCTCCCACTGCCCCGCGATCCGGCCGCCTTCCACTCTGACCGCACCGATTTCAATAATCTTATCCTGTTTCGGGTTAAGCCCTGTGGTCTCTAAATCAATACATACATAAGAATCTGTCATTCCCATTCTCCATTCCAGTCTTCCTTGCGAAGCGTTTACGCGGCAGAACGCATCAATACATCTGCACCAGCACTGTCCTGGCGTTATAAGTCAACGCATCTCTCGTCATATAGTCAAACACCACCAGAACCGGCTGTTCACAGGGTTTGATATCCGGTGCCAGTTCCTTGCTCCATACCGGATATCGCAGCAGTTCCGCATGGGTCATCTTACTCATCTGCCTGCTGTCATAAGCCCCATAAGACGGAAGCTCCCTTCGCTCCGTCTCCTCCATGGCATAAAACGCTCTAAGCCTCTTTTTACAGACCGCCTTCGTCTCTTCATCTTCCTCGGGTGCAAACCGGGGTCTGCTCTTTGCGTTCTCCCGCAGATAATAATCATAGGTCAGCACCTCTTTGCATAACCTTTCCTTCTCAGACAACACTGTAGTCATCATAAATTCCATAAGCGACTGATAACGGCTGATGCGTGCCTGCGCCTGCTGTAGATAACCCTGTTTACGATGAAACTGTGCCAGCGCCGTATAGAGAGAGAAGGCATCCGGAAACAGTTTCTCAAGCAGGCACATGGCCGTGCGAAACTGACCGCTGTTATAATATATCTCCACCATCTCTTCCACTTCCTTTAAAAGAAGCACCTTCTCATAAGGAAGCCATCTGGTGGAAAGCACTTCATAAGGCGGCACCGACAAATACTGTATCCCGTAGCTCTCCGCCATCTCATGCATAGGAGAGCCTTTCAATACTTTGAGAAAACCCAGTTGCAGCTGCTGCGGCTGCATTTCATACACTTCATTAAACGAACGGGCAAAGCTCTCGTAATCCTCATAGGGCAGCCCCGCAATCAGATCCAGATGGATATGGATATTGTGCGCCTGCCCGATCTGCGCGACTGTCCGGCGAAGCCGTTCCATATCCGCATGGCGGCGGATTTCCCGCAGGCTCTCCGGATTCGTTGTCTGCACCCCAATCTCCATCTGCATAAATCCCGGCCGCATGCGGGAAAGCAGCGCAAGCTCTTCTTTTGTCAGAATATCTGCCTCTATCTCAAAATGAAAATTCGTCACCCCGTTGTCATGCTCCAGCAGATAACGCCATATGGAAACTGCATGTTCATGATCACAGTTAAATGTTCTGTCCACAAACTTTACCTGTGCCACCCGTTCATCCAGGAAAAACTGTAACTCCCTTTTCACCATATCCATATCGCGGAAACGCACTTTCTTATCTATAGAAGAAAGGCAGTAGCTGCACCGATACGGACAGCCGCGACTGCTCTCATAATATATGATCTTATTGGCAAAGGCAGAAAGATCCTCATAAAGAAACGGTATCCGGGACAGATCCAGCAATTCCCGCTCTTTCGTCCTCACAATTCCATCCTGTCTGTATACAATACCGGGAATCCCGGACAGTTCTTTGACCCCTTCCGCCAGTTCCCGGAATGTCTCTTCTCCCTCTCCCGTCATGATACCCTTCACCATGGGAAATTGCTCAAGAATCTGCTCCGGATTATAAGATACCTCCGGTCCGCCAAGCCAGATCCGGGTTTGCGGCAGAATCTTGGGAATCTCGCACAAAAGCATGGAAACAAGCTCCCAATTCCAGATGTAACAGGAGATTGCCAGCATATCGGGACTATGTCTGTACAAGTCTGCCAATATCTCCTCAAGGCGGTGATTGATTGTGTATTCTGCAATGTCAATCTGCCGGCCTTCCAGCTGTCTTGCATACGCCTTCAGACTATAAAGCGCCGGATTGGAATGAATATATTTTGCATTAACTGCCACCAGTAGGATTTTCATTGACATCTTTAGATTTCCTCTTCCTGTAATCATCAGATATTACAAGTATATCATAGTTTCTTTTCTTCTATCTATTGTAAATTAACTTTTCGTGAAATATATTCCTGTATTATACTATTATATTTAACGTATCGTGTATTATTCTATATCTATTACTTAAATGCCAAAATTCCACTATATATTGTGGTTTTTTATAAAATTTATCCGTATTTGGGGGTGTACGAAAGGTGATTATTCCATATTGAATATCTTTATTAAAAATTAGAATATTTTTCTGCCAAAAATCAACTACAATAACAAAAAGGGTGTGCGAATGAAGACAAGAATCAGGGAATTACGATTAGAAAGAAATCTGACACAGCAGACTTTAGCGGAGCTTCTGGGCATCAATCAGACAAGCTTAAGTAAAATCGAATGTGGCACAAGTACTCCGGACGGACTGCTTTTATTTGATATCGCCAGATTCTTCCATGTCACCACCGACTACATTCTGTTTCTTTCTGAAGAGCGTCTGAATGCAGACTATTTGTTAGCTGACAATATGTTTCATCTCAAGAAATATCAGCATCTTATCGCCATTTATCAGAAAATGAATCAACGGCAACAGGACTACTGTTACAAATTTCTTTGCAGTATGCTAGGCATGAATGAAGATCTGTAAAAACCGAACTCCGGTGCCATGGTGACACCATGCCTTTCATATTTTTATAAACTATTAACGTCATTTCTCTCGGTCTGACAGCACCCTGTTGATAGAACCTTTGAAACTGTCAGATCCGGTCTCTACGCCTTACGGCGTATCTAAAAAGGCGGAATCTTAAGATTCCGCCTCACTTCTTATAAAGAACCTGTAAACCTGTCAAAGGCTTTCTGTCCTTCCTCATCTCTTTTATAAACGCCTGCATCCTCAAGCACCTGCATAAACACATGACCAATCTCATGATGCAGGATTTCCATGATGTTATCCCGGTTCACATCCTCATATTTCGGCAGGAACTGTTCCACCCAGTCTACATGTTTCTCCAGTTCCTCGTCCTGACGGATATCAGCACCCGATAAAATGGCCGCCGCAAGATGTTCCATCTCCTCTTTGAGCCTGGCCGGAAGAACCGCAAGTCCCATAACCTCAATCAGGCCAATGTTTTCCTTCTTAATATGATGCAGATTCGCATGAGGGTGATATACTCCCAGAGGATGTTCTTCTGTAGTAATGTTATTGCGCAGTACCAGATCCAGTTCAAACTTATCACCCCGTCTTCTGGCAATGGGCGTGATCGTGTTATGGGGTTCGCCGTCTGTCTCGGCATAAATAAACACTGCCTCGTCACTGTATCCCCGCCATTTTTCCAGAATCACATCCGCCAGTGCAACCAGCCTGTCGGTGTCCTGATGAGATATCCGGATTACGGACATGGGCCAGTTCACAATGCCCGCTTCCACATCCTCAAACCCTTTGACCGTAAAGCTTCTCTCCACGGGCGCCTTTGCCATGGCAAACTCATAACATCCCCCCTGGAAATGATCATGGCTTAAGATGGAGCCGCCTACAATCGGCAGATCCGCATTTGACCCCACAAAGTAATGCGGGAACTGCTTCACAAAATCAAACAGCTTGCAGAACGTATCATGTTCAATCTTCATCGGAATATGACTGGAATTAAACACAATACAATGTTCATTATAATACACGTAAGGAGAGTACTGGAACCCCCATCTGCTGCCGTTTATGGTCACCGGGATAACCCTGTGATTCTGTCTGGCCGGATGGTTGATCCGTCCTGCATAACCTTCATTCTCCATGCACAAAAGGCATTTGGGATAACCGCTCTGCTTCGCATTTTTGGCTGCCGCAATGGCTTTCGGATCTTTCTCCGGCTTGGAGAGATTGATGGTGATATCCAGATCTCCATACTTGGTAGAAGAAATCCATTTCTGATCCTTTTTGATACGGTAACGTCTGATATAATCCGTATCCTGACTCAGCTGGTAGAAATAATCGGTAGCCAGCTTGGGATCTTTCTCATATTTATCCTGAAACTTCCTGATCACTTCGCTCGGTCTCGGCACCAGCATACTCATAATCTTTGTGTCAAAAAGATCCCGGTATACCACGCCATTCTCCGAAAGGATACCCTTCTCATAGGCATAATCCAACATCTCTTTAAGAATCCGCTCCATGTCATCCGCGGTTACCTCTACACTCTCGTTATCTTCATCTAACTCATCCAGTTCAAACAGTTCCAGAAGCCTGTTGGCCGTATAAATCCGGTCTTCTTCCTCAATCAATCCGGTAAGCAGTCCATACTGCACAAGTTCCCTGATATTTTTCTGAATCATTGTTCACCTCATTTCTGCGCTGCTTTCTGCGCATGAACGAGTTTGTGGCAAGCAACGCGTTGACACAAATCTCGTGATTGAAAATTTTAATTTTCAATCTTCTCATCCTCCATGGAATTACATTTTCCTCGGCCCGTCTCCGATCTCCACCACATAGAAATCCGCCGTCTTTCCGACACGCTCTTTATAGGCCGCACCAACCTTTTCCTTAAACTGCTCCACCGCATCATCTTTCACAATACTGACCGTGCAGCCGCCAAAACCGCCACCTGTGATTCTGGAACCAATAACGCCGTCCACCTTCCAGGCCTCCTCCACAAGAACGTCTATCTCCTCACAGGAAACCTGATAGTCATCCCGCAGGGATACATGGGAGGCGTTCATCAGTTCGCCAAACAATTTCAGATCATTCTTCTTAAGTGCTTCCACCGCACGGATAGTTCTCTGGTTTTCATAGACTGCATGTTTCGCCCTCTTTACGCGGACTTCATCTTTGATCGCAGACTTGTGCGCTTCAAACTCTTCCTCTGTCAGATCGCCAAGACCATTGATCTTTACCACCGTCTGTAACTCCTCCAGGGCCTTCTCACACTCACTGCGCCTTACATTATACTCTGAATTCACCAGAGAATGTTTCACATTGCTGTTGGTCACTACAATCTTCGCCCCATCCAGCACAAGCGGCGCATACTGATAGGACAAATCCGCCGTATCCAGGAAAATGGCATGATCTTTCTTACCCATGGCAGAAGCAAACTGATCCATAATGCCACAGTTCATGCCATTAAAATTGTTCTCCGAATACTGACCGATCTTCGCCAGGTCAACATTGGTCACCTCAAACCCATACAGATCTTTCAGATAATAACCCGTCAGCACCTCTAAAGATGCAGAAGAAGATAACCCCGATCCATTGGGAATGTTTCCATTTAATACAATATCAAGCCCGCAGTCCATCTTCATGCCGCGCCCGGCAAAAGCCCACATGACACCCTTCGGATAATTGGTCCATCCCGCCTTGTCAGAAGGCGTCAGATCATCAAGGCTGCTCTCGACAATTCCCAAAGACTCAAAATTCATGGAATAAAAACGAAGCTTCCTGTCGGTTCTCTTTTTCACAGCCGCATAAGTTCCAATCGTCAAAGCACAGGGAAAAACATGTCCGCCGTTGTAATCCGTATGTTCACCGATCATATTCACCCGTCCCGGTGCAAAATAAACGCCGGCTCCATCTGCATCGCCATAAATCTCTGCAAACTTGTTTAATACCATTTCTTTCATACCCGCTCTCCTTCTCTGTCCTGTTTTATTTCTTGTTTAATGTTGTAATAAATCCCCCATCCAAATCCCGTCCCCATTATTATGCGCAACCGGATGCGTTCTTTAACTTTCTATCACCATCATATTAAATAATCTCTGGTTCTAAAATATCTGTTTGTTACTAAAACCTGTCAAAATGTTATTTTGTTTATCTGATTAATAAACTCCTCCACCTGCCGCAGATATTCCTGATTCCTTCTGGTTCCGCCTTTCTGCATCTCTTTGCGGTAATTGGATGGCGACATCTTTTTCATCTGCCGAAAGGCTTTGGTAAACACCAGCGGATCACGGTAACCGCATGAGAGGGCGATACTTTCGATGGGCAGAGCCGTAAGCTGCAATAGTTCCGTGGCCTTTGTAATCCTAAACGTTGTCAGAAACTGCTGCGGCGACATTCCCAAAGAATTCTGAAACAACGTATAGAGATAACTTCTGTTAATACATACATATTCCGCTACATCCGTAACCTTAATCGGATTGCAGTAATTACTCTGGATAAAGGACACCGCCTTACGCACATAAATATTGGCCCGGTCTGCCTCATTGGCCTTTTCCACCCTGCTGCCCTCTGCTATCACGGACAAAAAGACCCCCAGCTGTCCGTTGCGCCGAAGATCATTGGACAAGCCAAAGGTATTATGTTCCATCATATCTTTCACAATCTGATACAGTTCTTCGGAGGCATCCGATTTAAAAACAGGCTGTCTCACTGACAGCCCGATATTTTCAATATATTCCGCCGCCTGCGTGCCGCTGAAACCCACCCACACGTAAGTCCACGGTTCCTCCTCATCCGCCTGGTAGAAAGCAAGCTCATCAGGTGTGATCAGAAAACCATATCCCGCCTCCAAAGGATATACCTCTCCGCCGATCGAAAATTTACCTTTCCCACTTAAAATATAGTGAATCAGATAATGAGGCTTTAGCGCCGGCCCAAAACTGTGCAGGGGCTCTGTTCTGGATAAACCACAGCAATTCACATACAGGCTGCCTGTCCGTTCTCCGGCAAACTCCAGCTTATAGGCTTTTTCCATTCTTTACAACTCCTTTTCCAGCGCTGCCTTCCAGGAAAGTACCTCCTCCTTACAGACTTCATAATCAAACTGATCCACTGCCTTCACGATCCTGTCCCTGCGGACGGACCATGCTTTCCCCAGTTCATATTCCTCCAGCGCACGCACGGCCTCCTCGCCGCCGTCTATATCATACTCATCCATGCACTGCCATAACGTTTCAAGAAGCGCAAGTACTTCTTTCCGGTCAAATCCCTTTTTCTTCCCGGTATAAGCACGATTGATACGATAAGGCGCAATGCTTTCATATAACTTCCGATAGTCGGACAAAAATCCGGGAGTCTCTCTCTCAACCGTCTGCCAGTCATTTCTTTTGGCATCCGCCTCCAGCATCTGTGCCCTATCCGCCACCGCCACTGCGCCCAGATATCTGGCCGCACTTTTCAAAGAGTGAACCTCCAGCGTATAAGCGGTAAGATCCCTCTCCTGTAACGCGCGCTCCATCCGGCCAGCCCGCTCCTCAATACTGTCTGCGAAATCCGTCAGCACTTCCAGATACAATGTCCGGTCATGATCGGAATAGGACATGCCGATTTCCATATCAATGCCATCCATCTGACAGACAGACAAATCTTCTCTTCCTTTGTCTGTCAGCCCTTCCCCTGACGATTCCTGACCGGGAATTATCATATCCGCCGGCAGCCACTTCCATAAGATCTTGTCCAGACAGTGCCTTTTAACCGGCTTCCTCAGAAAATCATCCATACCGGCCTCCAGGCACAATTCCCGGATTCCTTCCTCCTCATTGGCTGACAACGCCACAATCACCATATCTTTATACTGCTCCCCTTCCATATTGCGGAGCATTTTCGCCGTATCCGCGCCGTTCATGCCTGGCATCATGTAATCCATAAATACCAGATTATAAACCCCGTCCCGCACCATCTCCACGGCCTGTTCCCCACTACCCGCCGTTTCGACCTGCATATGGTAAGGTCTGAACAGTCCCTTAGCCAATTTCAGATTTACCCTGTTGTCATCCACAATCAAAATCCTGGCATCAGGCGCCGTAAACCTGGCTTTACAACCTTCTTTTTCCCCCATACTCAGCCCGCCTCATATATTAAAGAACACTTTCCAGTTTCCCAAGCAGTGCTTCCTTGGATATGGGTTTCACAATATACCCCGCCGGATTCAGGGCAAGACACTCCGTCACCGTTGACATGTCCGACTGCCCCGTCAGGAAAAACACCGGAATATCCTTTGTATCCTCCCTGCTCTGGATGATTTTCAAGACTGCCGCCCCATTATACATAGGCATCATATAGTCCAGCAAAATCAGATCCGGCTTATGCTTCAGCAGAAAATCCAGCGCTACTTTTCCGGAATTGACCACAGACACCCTGTAAGTATCTTGCAGGTGATAACGCAGCGTCTTCAACACCGATACATCATCGTCAATAATCAGCACATGTTTCCGGTCCGATCTGTCATCAGCCGGCTCAAAAATTACATCCGATTCCCTCATCATCATCAACACTACCTTTCTTGCAACCTATAAATCCTATTTTTAATATTATTGTATCACCTAATACTGCCCTTTTCCACTGAAACTTATCGAAATAAAAAATCGGGAACGTCCGGCTGCTTCGCCATCGTCTCCCGATTCGTTTTCCTCTTTTATTCTGTCGGCGCTTCATACGCCTCCACATCTGCCAGCAATTCTTCCCAGGCATCTTCATGTTCTACATAATAGAGTGGACATTTCTTCCCGCCGCAGTCATAATGCCGCAGAATATCATCTGTCGTAAGATTATACTTCTCTAAAAGCCATGCCAGCGTATGTAACAGCGTTTCATAAGTCTCCGGTGTAAACGATCCGTCTTCGTTGAGATAACAGCACTCAATGGAAAGCGAATCATTGTTTCTGGATATCACCCCATAAGCCTGCTCATCAAACGGAATACACTGTATTATTTCACCATCATATCCGATGATCAGATGGGCGCTGGCTTCCCTCTCATGGGTCTGGGCAAGATTCGCAAAATAGCTGCGGTTATTTTTGGCCGATGTTTTCGGATTGGCCGTATAGTGGACAAATATACTGTTCACTTGCTCAAGTTTTGTTCCCGGCCTGGAATAATCATTGACCTCCAGATAGTCTTCTATAATTTCAGGCGGTATCATCTTTTCATCACTCACATCATCAGAGACAACGTCCAAGGCGTTATCTTTCTCATCTGCCGTATCATAAATCATGTCCCGGTGAAGATAACGATAGACCGCACCTGTCGCCTGATAAATCAGTGCCAGACATAATACAACAAAGAGGACTGCTGCCACCCGGCTTAAGAATATTTTCCTGCGTCTCGCCCTGCGGCGTCTGATAGACTTTACCGGACGAGGATTCCCAGTCCCCGGATGCTCCACCGGCAGTATATACTGGAGTGCTTCTTCCTGATGGTGTGAAACTACTCTTGTCTGGCGCGGCCTTCTCTGCCCGGACTGTCTGATCAACTGCACCTCTTGTTCCTGCCGCGGCCTTCTTCTCTCTGCGGATGCTTTTGTCTGTCTGGACTGTTCTGTCTGCCGGACTTCCCGCTCCTGCCGAAATCTTCTTTGCCCGGACTGTCCTGTCTGTCGGACAATCTTCTGTCGTCCCCTTTGCTGTGACTCTCCTGCCGGCCTTCTCTGTCCTGACCTTCTCTGGCCTGCCCCTCGTCCTCGCTCAATCCCCCATAACTCTACCGTTTCCTGCCGTACTCTTCTCCTGTCATCCCTCTGTGCCTGGCCCATTTCCAATTCCCCTCTTTAGTAATCCCATACCGGCTGAGAATACATTTCCATTCCCGCAATACAGACTGCTGTATCTGTCTTTATTATAGCTGAGGAATCTTTAAAATATCTCTAAAAACCGATGGAATGTTCTCTTCTACACATCTATATTATTAGAGCGGGAAAATTAAAAAAAGGTTACATAATTTCTTAAATTTTTTTTAATTATGCAATTCAGATACTATTTTCTCATGCAGTTTCTCAAGGCCCTCCCGGAAAATCTGCGTATCTTCATAATCCGCTGTCAGTAATCCGCCGTAAGTCTCTTCCAGATCCGTCCGATAATAAACATGGAACGAATACTTTGTCTCATTTCCCATCGGCTGTTTAATGGAAATGGAAATCTCATCCACATTGCCAATGGCATAAAACAGCATGACGGCGTTAAAATGAATCATGTCCAGATCTTCCTGCAAAAGGCTATCCTGAGTCATCTCATACGCAAAGCGCAAAGAATAGGGTTCCTGTACCGTCTGTAGGGCAAATTCACCCGTATAGTTTAACGTAAGCGGTACCGGCAGGGCATTGACCATAGCCCCCACTTTGCTGTTGTTTCCCACATAAGGCGTCCGGTTATCGGTCAAGGCATCAAACAGTTCTTCCCGGATTTCCCGGTTGAGGCTTAACACCACCACTTCCTCCGCTACCGATTCCAGTTCCCCGTTCATCTGCTCCATCTCTTCCAGATATCCGGTCTCTACGTCACCATAGTCCGCCTTCACATAAACATAGCATCTGCCATATGACAAATGGTCAATATCAATTTCCTTGGCAGGATAAGTTGTTGTCGTAATAATCTCCTCATTAGGCAGATAATCCACCTTATCCTCCAACATATAAGTGGTGTCATCCTCTTCAGAAGCAAGATCTTCCACCGTGAGGCTCTGCCCCTCCTCAAATGGCAGGAAAATCGTATAGGTGTCTGTATCTTCCGGAGCGGGAATCTGTGTGGAACTGCTGCCATCTTCCGGTATAACATATTCTGTCACCGTATTATTATCTACCTCCGGCACATAAATATGTTCCGTCTCCGTATCACTGTCCGTCTCTATATTACTGTCTGTCCCCGGTACGCCCTCTGCCCCGGAATGTTCATCCTCCTGCCCGGCCGGCGTATATGTGTGCATGGTTTCTTCCGTCACATATTCTATGGGGATTCCCAGATAGGCTTTTAAGAAATTATTGTTGCCATAATTGCCAAGCGGAACGACTCTTCTGCCTTCATCCACCAGCCCGAGGGCATCTTTCAGGCTCATCTGGCAAAATCTGCCCACTTCCTGTTCTGATTCTACATGATAAATGATGATATCATCATTGCCCTTCTCCTTCACCTGCCCGCAGACTCTGCGGACACTGTCAGGCAATGGGATCTGCATATCTGCTCCCATGACAGTATCCATGTCATTGCCAAACACCAGGATTCTGACTCTCTCCTCATATTTCATAAAGGTAACGACAAAGACCAATGCCATCAACAGAGCAGTCAGAAGCACAGCCATGCGAAGCACTTTGGGCTTCCTTGCGATAAATCCAATCCGTTCTTTTACACTTTTCCCACTGCCCGTCATGGTAGTCGCGGTACAGATAACATCTGAAATCCGTGTTTTATTGGTAATGATGGAAAGCAGCGTCTCTCCATAAGAAATCCGCTCTTCCTCTCCCAGAAGAATCAGCGCCGTCTCATCGCAGGCCAGTTCACAGTCCCGCTTTGACAAAATGGCTGCCACCCATACCAGGGGATGAAACCAGTATACCGTCACAAGCAGTCCGCGAATGATTCCCCAGAGACTGTCACCATGCCTCTTATGGCAAAGCTCATGGGTCAATACATGACACAGCTTGTCGGTGTCTTTCACAATATCCGGCGTCAGATAAACCGCCTCCCGCCCCGGCAGGCCATAAAGACAGGGCGATGCCAGGCCCTCCACAACATAGACTTTCATACCCGCATACATGCCGGCAATCTTTGACGGCAGCTTTGCAAACAGTGCCGACTCCGCCTCCTGCGGCAGTTCCATGGCTGTACGCTTCCTTTTCAGCCTGTGGCCAAATATCCCGTTTGTGATAAAAATCCACGCCGCTATGACAATCATACCCATAGTCCATATGATTCCCAACACATCCACCCAGCTGTAACCCAAATGCCTTACCATAAAAAACCCCGATCCCCAAAACGCTTCCGCATCACGATCTGCTGTACCGGCCGAACCATCCGCCAGAAGACGATATATTCTGTTTCTGGAATCCACCGTCACCTGAATCGGTTCCTCCAGCCGATCCACCATATCGTCTGTATCCAACTCCATAAAAGGATACCGATTCATTATTTCAACCGACAGATGCACAGGTATAGACACGGGAATCATAAGTCTTAATGCCACCAAAAACCAGAGCGCATATTGAAATCTTCTGCCGATTTCCCTTCTGAATATCCGCCGGATCAATAGAATACATATAATCAGCACAGATACCATAACAATTATTTCTTTCATCGTATAAGCCATCGCGCCTTGTCCTTTCTGTTCTCTCTTCTCACAACGCAAAACACTCTACATCCTACAACTCCTTATCTCTGCGTGCCTTTGCCTGCTCTAAAATATCATAAAGTTCCTGAATATCCTCCTTGGACAACGCCTTATCCTCCACCATGGCATTAACCATCATGCCAAGGCTGCCGCGATATACTTTCTGCAAGAACCCGCGGGTCTCCTGCATGGACACTTCCTCCCTAGATACCAGCGGATAGAATATTTTCGCCCGGCCGCCGTCCTTATGGCTGATGGCGCCTTTCTTTTCCATGCGGGAAAGCATGGTGATAATAATGTGCTTATCCCACCCTGTCTCTTCATACAGTATATTTTTCAGTTCCGTAATTGTGCTCTCCTGCTCCCAAAGCCGGTTCATAATCTTCCATTCTCCATCCGATAAGCTGACCATTTGTCTTCCCTTCTTTCTCCGTCGTTCAGATATACTTGTGTATACCTGGTATTATCTGGTATACCGATGTATACCTCTGTGCTCATAAGTATACTATTCGGGTATACGTGTGTCAACCTTTTTTACTGCCCTTTTAGCCATGCCTTCTCAACCATATAGAGGATTGGACCCTTTGCACCTGCCGGAAACACGCGCTCTCAGGCGCACAAAAAAAGACCAACCCGCAAGCAGGTCAGTCTTTCTACTGTTTTTATTCAGACACCGGACGATTGATGGATACCAGTCCGGTATCTTTGGCAAAGCCCTGGAGAGAATACAGAATCAGGATTTCATCATACCCTTCTTTCTCCACAAGGTTTGATAAACCATAGGCATAACTACGGTAGTCTACCACCCCTGCCTGTTCATAATTGCTCAACAGAAATGGCACAAAGCAGTTCGCATAGCTGTCTTTGACCACCAGAATCTTTCCTTCTCCCTGTCCTGCAATCACACAATATCCGGGATTGCCGCCCAGAAATGCCGCATATTTATCATATTCATGAAACTGCGGAAGGTCAATGACGCCCTGCGGCTCCTGCGCCTCAAAAACGGCATCCCCAGTCACCTTGTATTCTATCATCTGGTTATCCATGGGAAAATAAGTGATCGTGTCCGGCCTTGTCAATGGATATCTTGTTTTGGAATAGTGGGTTCCATAGAAATCCTCAATTTGAACTGCCTGCTCCCAATCCGGATTACAGGGCTCCTTCCCACTCTGTCTGCAGAAATCCAGATAGGCATAATAAGCTCCCAGCGTCGTCCAGTGATGATCTGTTCTATAATAAATATACTCATCCTTGTGAGCATACAGGGTATCCCTCACATCCAGCACTGTACCCAGTGGCTGTAATTCGTTCTTCACATAAGCAAGCATACTGTCTTCCGAGACCATCGGCGCATATGCCGGTAACTGTTCCGAAAGAATTGCAGCCGGAGAAGGAACGAGCATGACTGTAACAGGAACCTGCGCTGTTTCCATAAACGTTGCGAGCGCGGAAACATTTTTGCTGAATCTCTCATTCTCATCCGCCGGGACAAACTCTTTGGTAAACATCTGACTGTCTTTTCCCAGAAGGATGTCATCCTCTTCCGTTTTCATAAGAAGCATCTCATCGACAAAACACTTCAGATGAATCCACCCCTGGCGGAACGCAACATGATCGTTGCTATAATCCTGAAGCCGCTCCTGATAGTCGCCGGACATCCAGTCTGCAAAAGAAAAGGATGGGATGGAAGAAGCCTTTCTGTTTTCCACAGTCAGCATTTCCTGCTTTGGCGCGAACAGACTCAGCAGGGAAATCACGCAGACAATTCCCAGAATCACAAGGCTCGGAAACATTGTCCATAATTTACTTTTCATGCGCTCCCCTTTCTAAAATCCTGCATAAAGTGCCGCCCGTCCGGTACTTCCCACAACATACGAGAGACTTAGCAGGAAAACAATACTAAGCCATACCGTTTCCAGCCATCTTCTGTCCTCCAGCTTCCCTTGCAGTTTCTGATAGAATCCACCGGAAACAGCAACAGAAAGAAGGAGTGTGACTCCATAGCATCGTATAAAATACAAGGCAGATTCCCCGGATGAAAAGACAAACATCTTATGCAGCAAAGGAAGCACCCCGATCTGCGTTCCGTCAGCAGCAAAGATTCCCCACCCTGTCACTGCCACAAACAGTGTATAGATATGCCCTGCGGCTTTATGCCTCTCAAGCAGGGTCTTCAGAACATATTTTTCCAGGAGCAGGATCGCAAAATAATACACACCCCAGACCAGGAAATTGACCGTATGTCCGTGCCAGATTCCTGTGAGTATCCACACGATAAGCATATTCAGAATATGGCACATCATTCCTTTCCGATTTCCGCCCAGCGGAATATACACATAATCCCGAAACCACTCGGACAATGTAATATGCCATCTGCGCCAGAACTCCGTGACGCTGCGCGAAAGATACGGATACGCAAAGTTCTGCTTACAGGAAAATCCCATCATGGCAGATAATCCGTTGCTCATCTCAGAGTATCCCGAGAAATCCAGATAAAGCTGTAATGAATATGCCAGGACTGCCAGCCACACCAATGCCGAGGAGGCCTTCTCAATTCCAATGCCATCTGCACCCGCCAGCTGGCTCCACAACATGCCCAGTGTATCCGCCAGAATAACCTTTTTTGCAAGTCCATAGACAAACAGCCTTGTACCTTGTCTTATTTCTTCGGGTTTCACATGTCTGTCCCGGTTCTTTAAGCCGGCCCGGATATCCACATAACGGATAATAGGCCCTACCAGAATCTGCGGATACATCAGCACATACGTCATAAAATCTATGATATTCTTTTCCGGCTCGCATTTCCCGGTATAGACATCGCACAGATAACTGATCAGCTTAAACAGATAATAACTGATTCCCAAAGGCAGCACATCAAAGAATGTGATGTCCCCCTGTGTGATCCGGTTTAAAAACATCGAGAGCCAGGCGCCGTACTTAAATGCCGCCAGTAAAGAAATGTCTGCCGCAAGCGCCATAATCAGATAAAACCGCCTGGTTCTTTGCTGACAGGACTTTCTTCCCATCCCGCGGGCAAACAGGTAATTCACAAATACCAGACAAATTGCCAGCAACAGATACCGCATGTTTCCAAAGGCATAGAAAATAAGACTCTCCAAAAGCAAGACCGTATTTTTGCATTTACCCGGAACAATGTAATACAAGAGCAGGGCCGCCGGTAAAAAAAATAAGATAAATGTCACACTGCTAAACAGCATCTTCCCTATTCTCCAAACGCTTCATTAATCGCTGTGGTGACGTTGCTGTAATCTGTATCGAGTCCTGCTATGACCAGGACAACATAGTCGCCATATATCAGCACCTTTGCCTCTTTGGTCTTCTCAATCTTATCTGCAAATTCCACATACAGATCGTTGGAGGTCAGACTGTCCAGATAATCGGAAAGCGCCTGCTTTAATTCCCTTGTTTTGCCGTCCTTCGCCTTTGCCACAAAAATCAGCGAACAATCATTCTGCGAGTTGGTGATAACGCCTTCATATTCTGCAATGTCATCCATCGCAAGTCCCATTTCATTTTCCACGGCAAAATCATCAATGACTCTCTCGTCTGCCACAGGATTTGCCTCTTTGATCTTTGCAACCACATCACTGATCACGACTTCTTTTGAGGCATCCGAACTCTGACCGCCATTATCCTTTGCTCCACAGCCGGCTACCAGAATAACCGCTGCTGCCATGACAAATACCGTCTTCCACATCTTTTTCATACTCTTATCCTCCACATTTTACTCCATTTCTGCGCTGCTTTCTCAATCTTACTCCAATCTCCATAAATCGACTGCTATATCATGACCGGAATACCGGACAAGCCATTCTTCCCATTGCCGCATCGTCTCGTCATCGCCGTACCATACCGTATGCTGGCCATCCTCCGCTGCGTAGCTATAGTAATATGCTCCGCTTTGATCCCGCACCGGCTTAACCGCGTTCTCTTCTGCCAGAAGTTCTGCATTACTGGCTGTGAGGGACCGCACGGCACCTCCCTGTTCATCCCACTCAAATCCGCCGTTGGCAATGGCAAAAGTAACTTCCATATCTGAATATCTTTCCACCATCTCCTTCAGGAAATCTTCATCAGCCTTCGGCCCCGGTCCGCTGTGTGTTCCAAATAGATTATAACACATTACCACATATTGAGGCCCCGGAATAAACGAGTACTCATCCACCGGTGCATAAGCCCCCAATACAACGCGCAAAAGCAGCCCTTCCTGCTGTGTCCTGTCATACAGTCTTTCTAAAAACCTGAGATAGTCATCCCACAGGTCCTCACCCTTCTGCATATTCTCATAGTCAAGTTCAATGCCGTCGAGTCCCCACTTCTTCGTCTGTGAGACCATATCCTCAATCAGCTGATCCCCGAGGACATCGTCCTTTAGCACCTGTTCCAGAAATTCCGGAGACTTCTGTCGTGAAGTCCCATCTTCCTGCATAACATCATTGATAAAAGACAGATAAATTTGGGTCCCCTGGTCTTTTCCGGGAAACTCATTATATAATTGCTCCAATGCCTCCGGAATGTGCAGCGTATGGTTTTCCTCATAAATACAGCCGAACAAAATCAGCTCATCGTATTCGGAAATCATTTCGGCCGCCGCCTGGGCAGAGTTTCCATCCCAGTATACGCACCATGCCGCCCGCGATGACACGACCGCTTCCGGAATCTCGTCAGACTGTACTTCCTCACTCTGCTTATCTGCCGCACCATCCTTTTCTATCTGCGTTTCTTCCTCTGTCACTGAGGGCTGCGGCAATTCTGTCCTTGCACATCCTCCGGCTCCCAGCAAAGCCATGACTGTAACAAAAAAAAATATTCTTTTTCTCATATCACTTTTACAGATTTTCAATAAACCAGTTCACAATCTTTGTCCAGACGTCTGCTATAGAATACTTCGCCTTGTCAAGGCCATGAATCCGGTTATCATACAAAGTAACCGTCTTCTCCTGTGACAGATCCCTTATCACAAGATCCTCAAACCTGGCTTCATATACATCGTCTGTCAGATTGCGCTGTCTGTATTGTTCCTCCTCCAGATTATTTGCTTCCAGTATCACTTTGCCAGCATCGGTAACGGTTACCTCAAGTCCATCCAAAGCGACCTTTTCGTTTACCATAACACTGAGTTTATTATCCTGAAGCTTAATAAGCATATCCCATTTTCCTGCCTGGTTTGACTCGATAACGGGAATATACGGTTCCGCACCATCCTCAACGGCTGCGGCCTCGGTCTTCCTGATTCTCGATTTTTCCAGGTCATAAGCCAGACTCTCCTCCAGGCTCCCGGCATTGTCTGCACGTACCTCATACTCTTTTGCCAGTGCGTCTCTTTGATCCTCCTCAACGGAAAGATACTCAACCTGCATCAGTTCATCCAGATCGACCCGCGCCAGCTCCTTACCGGACTGCGAAACAATCAGTTCTTTTTCACAGACTGTAATGCCAATTTTCTCATCGGTATCTTCCCGGCCTCTGAGATAGATAGTCTGCTCTCCGCAATAATTTCCCGTCAGGGTGGCAGATACCTCCACATCCTTGTAAGTATCGCTGCCCTTTAATGAGAGCACGCCTCTCCCCTTAGGCAAAGAGGTAAGATAGATAACATTCCTTTCAAATTCCGCAATCCCCACATCTGTATTCCAGTAATCCGCCCGCTCCTTCTCACCGGTCACAAACTGAATATCGGCCCTGTCTTCCTCGTCCAGGTCATCCCATATGCGCATTAAGAAATGATTGGTAGACCAGTAGGCCTGGGACTGCATCCTGGTCAGGTCATAGATATCGGAATCCGCCGTATTTAAAGCAAAGCCTTCCCGATTGATATTCATGGCAAACAAACGTGTCATATTCTCTTCATTGACTTCACTGACCCGTCTGTTATTTCCAAACATGTCGGTGTTGGAGTGCATGAGAATATACAACCCGGGCACGTAACCGAGTTCGTCCGTATACACCTTTTCCATCAGCTCATAATCATAGCTGATACGCTCTTTCATGGCACTATAACTCTCTATGGGCATATCATTTTCATCCCGAAGATAGTCCATCAGGTAATGGTTATATTCTCTCCCGAGATAGTTCTTTACCGCATTATACTCCAGAGAATCCATCTCTCCCAAAAACCTGTCGTACCTGTCAAATACATTGATATAGGACAGTCTGTAACCATTCAGGCCATTCTCCCAGAAGCTGCTCTTTTCCAGGGCAAGCAGGTCATCCCCCTTCAGCATCTTGGAATCTTTGCTGTTCAGATTGCTGCCGTAACTGCATATGGACGCCTTATAATTCATTTTTTCCAGAATAGGCTGGGAGAAAATTGCCGTATCGGTACGTCCGTCTTCAAAGACAAGCAGCAGCGATTTATCCGGAAGGGCCTTCCCCTTTTCATAATAGTCTATCACATCCTGCTGTGAAATGGTAACATATCCACTGTTATGAAGCGCTGTTAACTGTTTCTCCAGATTCTTTGTGGATACCAGGACATTAGTCCCTGTCCTGTCAATGCCAAAATAAGAAATGCAGAGAAATCCTTTATCGTCACCGGAAACGATATTCACATCATTTTTATCGTAAGGATCATATCTGTCTATTACAAGAAAAGCCCGCAATATAATACAGACCACCGCTATCATCACGACAGCCTCACAGATCGACCTGATCAGCTTATGCACATCCTTTTTGGTTTCAATCCACTTTATTTTCATCTGCTTCTTCCTGCACATCCTTCTTACCGGTTTTCTTACGCTCCCTCTTCTGTCTGCGCTTGTTCTTCTTCTCCTGTGCTTCCACATCATTGGATGTCATACGAGTACCCCATGTGGATTTCCAGAAGGTGAGTACCGCAATCGGCATCTGCCACAAAAGCACCGCTTCATAATAAAGACAGAACAGAAAACCGAAAATCCAAGTGGTACTCTTTCGCAGAAACATCTGTGCAGAGCTCATCATCATCGCCATCATCAACATACCGACCATAAACGTGGTCGGAAACGCATAAGTCGTTATCGGCACATAGAACAAGTTGTATATGACAACAACAGGCGCCAGAATCGGTACACACAGACCCACATAGAAAAAGACAGCCGCAAAAGGCTCCTTTCTCCATATAAACGTACCCGCCGTAAAGGATTCTCTGAGCCAGGACCGCTTCCACCGCATCTGCTGTTTCAGAAAAACCTTATTGTCATTGGGAACAATGGTCGAACAAATGGCAGTGTCCTGATAGTAGGTCCTGTGATTACGCAGCATCAGGTTGGTCAGTGCCCTGTCATCCCCAAAAGTCGCCTTCTGTCCAAGGAATTTCTGATTCAGCCATTTATCCAGATACTCCATTACCAGTTCCTTTTTATAACAGGACAGCGGTCCCGAGAGGCAGGTTACACAGTCAAAATAGCTTTCCGCCGCCTTCATGATCCGAAAGGCGATATAATATCTTACGGACTGAATCTTTGTCAGGGAATTTGTATACGTATTGGCTACATCTGTTCTTCCGGTCACGCCTCCCATTTTGGGATCCTTAAAGGGCTGTACCAGATTCCTGACCGCAAAGGGATCCAAAAAGCTGTCCGAATCCACAAATACAACATATTCATGCTTTGCGACTTTCACGCCCGCCGCAAGCGCTTCTCTTTTTCCTGCATTTTGAGGCTGTACAATATAAGAGATTCTCTCGCTGATATTATATCTCTCATCCTCCGACCGCGTCAGCTGCCCGATAATATCCTTGATCTGTTCTACGGACCCATCTGTTGACCTGTCATCCACCACGATTACCTCCAGCTTATCCGCCGGATAGTTCTGGTTGATACAGCTTAAAATCGTTCTCTGAATCCATTTTTCTTCATTAAAACAGGGAATGATGACAGTGACCCCGGGCGTAAAATCCGGATCCACTTTTTTCGGTCTGTACAGCGCCCCGAACAAATAGCGGCTCATCAGGAAAAATGCCGTAATGATACTGTACAAGTATAACCATTTGTTAAACTTAAAATAAATGATGCTCTCAGATCTCATCAACATGATAAACGCACTGATGAAAAACAGCATCAGAGACGACATGGTAAGCATATACCTGTCTTTACGGCGCTTTGCATAATCAGACAGGTCCTGGTCAAACTCCATGCCGACAAGCCACATGCCATCCGGAAGCCGTACCTGCCGGACAGGTTTGGCATAGATACCCACGTTCATTTCATATCCTTCCGGCAAAGAACCCGGTTCCACATGAAATTTCAGTCTTACCTTAGGGGCACTTTTAATGATATCTTTCTCTGCACTGGTCACTACCAGTCCCAGACCGCCGAGCGAGACATCTTTCGTCTGACCACGAAAACACTTCTTACCGCCTTCCTGATATACCGTGATGTCTACTTCATAGGCATTCAGATAACGAATACCCATCTTTCTCTTTTTGCTGATCTCCTCAAACGTCAATCCACCATCCAGCATCTCAGAGAGGTCACCCCTGCGGTCCATCAGCTTTCTTTCGCCATTTAACGCAGGCACATCCGGCATAAGCCGCCTGTCACTCTGCTCATGAAGCAGCACATCTTCACTTTTTCTTTTCTTCTTTTTGGTAAATCTATCTAAAAATTCCATGATTCCCCTTTTGCACGCTCAGCCGTGTGACATAATAAATAATCAATCCATCTTCTGCATCCTTCTTCATTCATATGGATACCGTCTTCCTGTGCAATATCATTTGGAAGGCAATTGTCCTTATCAGCTAAAGCGCTGTATAAATCAATATAGAAACAACCCCGCTCCGCCGCCATTTTGGCAATCTCCACATTGATCTTCCTGATCCGCCCGTTGGTAAGCGTAATTCTCTCCGTGGACACCTTACTTGTGACCGGGGGAATCCCCTCTATATATATGACCGCATCGGGAAACTGCTCCTTTAACATTTCAAGCAATCTGTCATAATACAGGATAAAAGATGAATTACTACCACTTGCCAGCGCGTTGGTGCCCAACAGTATATATATCTTCTCGGGCTTTTTCTTACACACCTCATCCCAGATAGCAACTTCCTCATCATCAGACACTTCAATCTTTGTATTATTCACAAACTGCATCGGAGTAATCGATTTATAAGCGCAAAACTCCACCTTATCCTCGATAACCGGATAGTAGGATAAAGCCAGTGTCAGGGAATCCCCGATAAACAATGTATCATCAAAATATCCTTCGCCGGCTTTCGCAGATACCGGCACTTCGTAATCTGCCGCATCTTCCCGGTCCTCGAACCTTCTGGCAACTTCCATATCCGGTTCCGTATCCAGTCTGTCCAACGGCACCACCGCTGTTTCCGTAGTGTCCAATGCCTCCAACAGCAACTCTACCGTCTCCGTAATCTCCGGTTTCGCTGTCGGTAAATCATTGACACTTACAGAAGCCTGTTTATCCTCCGCGGGTTTTTCGTCCACTTCATAAGGTTCAAATTCTATCTCATCCAGATTGCCGTCAATCTTAACACATATAATCGATCCGCCTTCTACTTTCTCCACAAAACCAAGTGCTTCATTGAAATCCTGAAAGCTGGAATCATTGATAAATTTGGTGGCCGAAATATATTTGTCCAGGCCGGCACAGGCCGCAAGATGGAGGATTCTGTCATCGACTACTGTTGCATTAGCCAGCATATACTGCGGCGTGTTCCCCGTAATCCGCTTCATAACAGCCTGCGTCTGCGCAAGAGAGGTAAGTATCTCTTCATCCTCCATCGCCTCCCAGTGTGTTTCCCCGCTCATGCCGTAATTGCCAACGATATTCCCCCGCCCGATAATGTCCCTGATCGTATCCGGATCCTCTGCGGCGGTCATACCGTCACAGATAAAAGCCGCCTTTATTTCATAGTCATCCAGCAGATCAAGTATCCGGGTCATCTCCGTAGGTGTTGACATTCCACAGAACACGAGCGCCACCTTATGCTGGGATGCCTTGTACCCTGCTACCGTCTCAGCCTTCTGCGTATCCTCCGGATCATGATACTTTGCATATGTCTCCTCCAGTTCTTCCTCAGCATCATATACAATCCGGTCCCGGGAGTTCACGGATATATCCGGATGCACCTTTCTGACCTTCGCAGATATATACATCGCAACCGCGATTCCTATGACCAAAAGTAGTAAAAGCAATATAAGAATGGCCGCCTTCCATTTCTTTTTGTTCTTCATATTCCATTCTCCGTTTTTCACACAGTTTTGCTGTATATCACTTATAAATATTGCTCCAAAACTATAAATAGTTAATTTTTATTATACCATGATATCTTTCCATCCACCAGTATCAGTTTTGTCTATCCATTGCATTATTTTGTCCTTTTTGATACTTTCTTGGTTTCTTTGGAGAAACTTTTATAAAGTTAACAGGTGCCTGCCATAATCAGCAGACACCTGTTAATGAAATCCTATAATCAATATCCTCTTATTGATATCCTTCACTGTACTTCCTGTACAGTTCTTCCAATTGTGCCTGATCTTCCGCCGACACGCTCCCTTCCAGATACTCCCTGACCTTAGCCAAAGACTCCTCATTTACGCCGTCGCTCACAATTTCCATGCAGTCTGACAAGGTATCACTGTCTGCATATTTCCCGATAATCTCTTCCGCTTTCTGTTTATCGGTCTCCTCCATATCTGCTACTATTTCTTTCGCTTTCTGGGCTGCCTGCGGATCCCCGGTGCTTTCCAGGGCCTTCTGCAAAGTCTGCTCCATGACCTGTTCTGTCACTTTCTCCTTTACCACGGATTTGACCTTACTCGTCAACAATCCGTTAGCCAGGCCGATAATCACCATAATACAGGCTATGATCAACAGGCTTAAGAAAACTATCTTGCCATATCCTTTTTTTCGTCTGCGTTTATTCTTCCGGCTCACTTTGCCTGTTGACCTCCTTTCCCCTCTTTAATAAGCTCTGCCCCAGTAAACCATTTTCTTTGCAGGCCTTCCACAGCATACGCAGACATCACTGATCTGCTCCTGTTCAAACGGCATACAGCGGCTTGTAACTGCCAGTTCTTCCTTGATCTTATCCTCACACGCCTGGTCGCCGCACCACATAGCCTTGACAAAACCGGACTCTTCTGTAAACAGTCTGCGGAATTCCTCCATGTCCTTTGCCCTGAAGGTATGATTTTCCCTGTGCGCACGGGCCCTCTCCAGCATTTCTTTCTGCATCTTATCGAGAATCTCTCCCGCCTTCACCTCAATCTCATCCAGGGAAACTTCAATCTTCTCTCTCGTATCCCGGCGGCAGATCACACACTTGCCCGCCTCAATATCCTTGGGCCCAATCTCCACGCGGATCGGAATTCCCCGCATCTCCTGTTCCGAGAACTTCCATCCAGGACTCTTATCCGTATCATCCACCTTCACGCGGAAACCGCTTAGACGTTCTTTTAATTCATATGCCTTATCCAGCACGCCTTCTTTCTTCTGCTGAATGGGAATAATCATAATCTGGGTAGACGCAATCTTAGGAGGCAGTACCAGTCCTGAATTATCTCCGTGTACCATAATAATCGCACCAATCAAGCGGGTAGAGACACCCCAGGAAGTCTGATGTACATATTTTAAGGTATTATCCTTGTCTGTAAACTGTACGCCGAAAGCCTTCGCAAATCCATCCCCGAAATTATGGCTGGTACCGGACTGCAGCGCCTTACCGTCATGCATAAGCGCCTCGATGGTGTAAGTGGAAACCGCGCCTGCAAATTTCTCTTTCTCCGTCTTCTGTCCTTTAATCACAGGAATTGCCAATACTTCTTCACAGAAGTCAGCATAAATCTTCAACATCTGAAGTGTCCTCTCCTCAGCATCCTCGGCTGTCGCATGAGCTGTATGACCCTCCTGCCATAAGAACTCCCTGCTGCGCAAAAAAGGTCTGGTCTCCTTCTCCCAGCGCACCACAGAACACCACTGATTGCAGACCTGGGGCAGATCCCGGTAGGACTGCACCACATTTTTATAATAATCGCAAAACAGGGTTTCAGAAGTAGGTCTGACGCACAGCCTTTCCTGTAAAGGCTGTAATCCGCCATGGGTCACCCAGGCCACCTCCGGTGCAAACCCTTCCACATGGTCTTTCTCTTTATTCAGCAGACTCTCTGAAATAAACATGGGCAGATACACATTCTCCACCCCGGCCGCCTTAAACCTCTCATCCAGTTGTTTCTGAATAAGCTCCCAGATAGCATATCCGGCCGGCTTAAAAACCATACACCCCTTAATACTCGTATAATCCAGAAGTTCCGCCTTCTTCACTACATCTGTGTACCACTGCGCAAAGTCATCTTCCATTGCCGTGATCGTTTCCACCAACTTTTTGTCTGCCATTTCTATCTCCTTTCTTCCTATGGGTCTGTGCAATAAAAAACGCCCAGATCTCTTCCCCAAAGGGGCCGAAATCTCGGCGGTACCACCCTGATTAGCGCTTCTGCGCTCTCTTCTCTTACCGTTATCGCCGGTGCTGCGCTGTGCTCGTCACACAGGACTCCGAGGCCGGTTCCGAATATTTCCCGTAAGGACCTTCCACCCATGATCCTCTCTCTGTCACGTTCCCTATCCGTACTATTCTCTTCTTCGTCATATCTGTTATAGGTTATATTCAGGGAAACAACACGGATACTGCGCTGTTTCTTGGGTCTTATTCTAAGCGGAGAAACCGGTTTTGTCAACTGTTATTTAGCAGTTTCTCTCCTGCACAGATACTCCCCTATACCCAGCAGCATAAACACAAAGGGAGTACAGCATACCTGCTGGTAACAGAAGAAGTTATAGGCCATATAGGACACTGTCGCCGCCGCGATTCCCATAAGCAGAATGTCTTTCTCTGCCACTTTTATAAAACGCCGGATTGCCGATACAAAAATTCCCATATAAGAGACGGCTCCCAGAATCCCTCCGTTGATAAGCATATTCAGCCATTCATTATGAGCATTGGTAAGCACTTTCTGTCCCCAGAAAGTTTCTGCCTGCTCACTGTGGTATGCCGCCACATAACTGCTCAGGCAGTCCGGACCCACGCCCAACAGCTTATGAAGCAGATTCTCTTCGCCAAAAACCTTTATCACAAAGCTCCAGATCCGGCCCCGGCCGTTTCCCCACTCCCCTTCCCAGCGAAAATAGGATACAGCTGACAATTTCTCCGCAATCCCCGCCGGCAGGAGCTCTCTGGTCTGTAAGATAATAATCAGTATGATTCCCACAATTACAATTCCTGTCCCTGCAAGCACTGCCTTTCGCACCCACAGCATTGTCTGCACCGGATAATCCTTATCTTTTTGCCGCCGCAACACCACATACAATGCCAGGCACAGAACCAGCAATCCCCAGGTCAGCCCGGAGTTTAAAACCAGCCTGGTGAGAAAATCATATTGCAGTTCCGGATTGGGATCAATCCTCATCAGAAAATACATGATCTTGCCCGCTGCAAAGAACAAGACACAGACGGCCATAAACCGGTGCAGGCTCTCCCTTTTGCCCACACAGACCCAGAAAAACACCAGCATAAACCCTGCCAGTGCAAAGTAGGCACTGTCACTGTTTTGTGTCACCAGGGTGCAAAAACTTATGAAAATATAAATACCGCTTACCACACGCCATATCCTGTTCTGCGTATAGAGAAACAGCACAATCCCCACAGGCAGAACCACCACCAGGTAACTTGCATACCAGGTGGCCTGTCCCATAGTAGACAGAAACTGCGCCATCTGACCATCTGTCAGTCCCTGGTAGAAGCCAATGGGATCTATCCCCATCCGGTGCAGTATCCCGATCAGAAACACCACCACTGATACCCCGCACAAAATAAACAGCACAGGCCGGTAATATTTGCCGAAACGAGAGAATAAAAAGTACAACAGCACAAAACTGATCTGTGCCATTAGCCCCATGTTCCAGCCAAAGGAACCCCACAGTGCATCCTGCCAGAATCCGCCGGAGATGGCAGCCAGCACGGTTAAGAACAGATACGCCAGCACAAAACCGTCCGTTACCGAAAGCCTGCATTTTTGCTTTTCCCGCAGCCAGAAAAACCCATATAAAGCGGTAAGTATCAAAAGAGGTACCAGCCCCAGACACAGAATATTCTTATAAATCTCAAACTTGGCATTACCGATCTGGTCATAGCCATTCCTTGCATAAAGCGGCACTGCCATACATATCGCCGCCGCCACTGCTGCCAGTACATATTCGATGATCTGGCCCGTAATCTCCATACCGGCACTTTGTCCGTTCTCTGTTGTTTTTTGCAGTTTATTACTCATGCTTTCTCCTTACTTTTACGCAACAGCCCTTCGCCTATCCCCAGCAGGATAAAGAGATATGGTGTATTCAATACCTGTTGAAAGCTTACCACATTATGCACTGTATACGCCAGAATACTCACGGCACATACATATAAAATCTGCTGTCCCTGAGCCCTCCTGCAACAGCGTAACAGCACACTTCCCACGAGTCCTGCATAACACAAAGCTCCCAGAAGTCCCAGATTTATCAATATGGAAAGGCCTTCATTGTGGGCGTTGGTGAGCCGCTCCTGCCCAAATTCCTCCACAAGACGGACAGCTAATACCGAATCCCCATAGATATGATTCGCAAAACAATCCGGTCCCACACCCACGATTTTATGCAGGGAATCCAGCCTTTTATAGGCTTCTATACTGCAATTCCAGGCCACACCCCGGCCATTGCCCCAGTCTTCGTTAAAAACCACAATCCGGCCGTTATCCTGCGCGGATGCATCCGTACTGGTTCCTTCATCCAACAGTCCGCCGGCACAGAATATCCCTGCCGCCACAAGAAGCCAAAACACTATCACAACTGCTGTACAGACAACTTTCTTACGACTGACTTTCATGAAATCCCATACTCCTCTGGATTTTGCTGTATCTTTCTCCTGGGGCCTCGTCATGTCTTCCTCCCCGGCTTCTTTCGCATCACTTTTTCCGTTCCACACTCTAAATATTATATACACAGTGAGCATAATACCCAATATCCATAAGGTATCATTACCATCCGTTAATCTCTCCATTACCGAAGGGCTGCCGCCGTTTATGGCACTCCCATAATTCATCCGAAGTCCGGGAAGATAACGCATCAGACGGCCAAGCTGACACCCCGCCAGCCAGATCATACATAACTCCATCCATCGGTATAACCGCTGTACACTATGTATGGAGAACAGCAGAAGAACTTCACCTACTGCGCCAAACACCAGATAGGCACTCTCGCTCCCCTGCACCACGCCGGCAAGCATTGCCACCAGACTGTAGAGTCCCGCCAACAGACGACACCATCTTTTCTCACTGCACCAGTAAAGCGTAAGCCCTACAGGCGCCGTCACCGACCAATAACCGCAGAACCAGTTAATATTCCCCAATGTTGAGATAAACACCGGCGTCTGTCCTTCCATGGCAAACGGATAAACCGAGTAGCGGTTCAGAATCCCCAGTATAAATACCCCGGCAGAGCCTGTCATCCAGACCGCCAGACACTTCCCACCACTCACAAAATAGCGGGAAAAGAAAAAATACAGAAGCACAAACAGCATCTGCATCACCGTTCCCATATACCAGCCTTCTGTACCCCAAAATGCCTCTTTCTTATAGGCTGAACACAGATAAGATAACATCACCGTCACGAAATATCCATAAGCAAACCAGTCCGTAACGGACATCCTGTGGTAATACCCCGTGACAAGCCCCGGCCGCCGAATAAGGGTACAGACAATAATCACAATCATTACTGCCGCCATAAGCAGCGTCACATTCCGGAAGAAAAAATACTTCTCCTCTCCGATCCGAAGATACCCTCCCGGTGCATAGTAAGGATAAATAACAATCAACAGCACAAAATACAGCCAGAGAACTATTTGACCGATTCTTTTGCCGCTAACCCTTGAAAATATCGAATTTAAACAATTCAACTTTATAGTATTCATTACATCATTTTATATCGTTCCCCTCATGATTACAAGTACTGATAAGGACAAAGACAATCCTCTCGAACACGCAAGGCGCTATCTAATTTCAAAGAAATCTTAATGTCAGCTGCATCGTTTTTGGTCTGTAAATCATGAATAATCCATAAATAATATTTCTTTCCCTCTTGCTCAAACGTAATAATCTCATCCATCTCCTGTCCATCTATCATTACATCGCCAATCTTTTCGTTGTCCGAAATGCCCCAGGCAGGTAAAACCATATATTTTTTACCAATATGTATAATTGTCTTATAACTCTTGCTGGTAGAACAACTCAGATCAGATAATACTGTTGTTTCCCAATCATATTTCCTGGGTTGATTTTCAATATAAAAAACACTTTTGCGCTCTCCAATATAATAATAGCGTCCCTCCTGAATTAAAAATTCGTAACCAATCACCTCATTTTTATGCAACATAAACACTTTTGCAACATTTTGAGTTTGTGCTGCATATAATTCATCCTCTTTGACATAATCTTTTGCAACCGCTTTCATCGCATCCTCAATGGTTTCATATGCTTTTTTGCCTATTCCCCGGCTATATAAAGTCGCATGAAGATTATTTCCCAATATCTTATTCTTTGAATCAATATATATAAATCTGAACACAGCCCCAAATAAGCCCAGTATTATTATAATAGCAAATATAATAACAACCTGCTTTCGATTGTTATCCATTTTATTCCAATTCCTCATATATCGTTCTCTCTTTTCTGTAACACAAAACCCGGCACATTAAGCACAAGGCCGCTGATTGCCTATACCACTACCGCATTATTATATATTATTTAAATTATATATGGAATACTTAACCGCAACAATCAGTATACACCCAGAATAGATACAAACGATTCTTATTTTAAAAAACGCACCGGATTTTCCGATGCGTTTTATCATCCTACAGTGCTAATTTATATAAAACAAGTGTATTAAGGCTTACCCCTTCTTTATCCGCTTCAATGCTCAACCTCTGATGTAAGGACTTCGGAAGTCTCACATTGAATTTGCCACTGTAATTCTCCACATTTTCCGGCTCTGGAACAGGAAGTCCATTCTCCAGCTTTACTTCCAGATAACCTTCCATTGCTTCATTAAGACTCTCATATAGCTCTTCAACGGTATCTCCTGTACTCTGGCAGCCATCTAATTCCAAAATCCTTCCATAAAAATAGTGCCCGCTTTCGTCATTCATTTCCTGCACAATTCTTGTGTAAGGCAATTTCATATAATCTTTTATATTCATCCACAAATTTCCCTTTGTATTATAGTACTATATTTAGTACTATATTTAGTACTATCTGTCAACCAGTTCCTCTCCACCATGCCTTTTTAAAATCTCCCAGATAACAATCAACGAAAGCGGCCCTTTGATAATCCCGCCAACCCCAAAGAGCTTTACGCCCGCATAGATAGCCAACAGCAAATAGACAGGCGGCACACCCACTCTCTTGCCAATCAGTTTGGGCTCCAGCATCTCCCGCGTCAGAATACAGATACCATATAGAACCAGACAGACTGTCATCTGTACATACCGTCCGTTCAAAAGCTGCCATATGGATAAGGGCACCAGCACAATCCCCGTGCCGATAAAAGGCAGCATATCCAGGACGCCTGCCAGAATACCCAGGAAGATACCGCCACTCACGCCCGCCACGCTTAAAGTTATGCCGCACAATAAACTGATAATCAGCAGAATCACACCCTGCGCCTTCATAAAGGTGATAATATAAGAAAGCACGCCTTCCATAACCGACCAGATAAATCTGACATCTTCCGTGGACTTCATCCACTCCACCATTCCGGCATAGTCCTTTTCCAGCAAAAAAACCGCAATACAGGTAATTGCAAGGAATCCAACAGCAGAAAATATTCCTTTAAAACAACTGTAGGAGGAAGACAGAATCTGCGGGACCACCTGTATCTGCACATTTTCCATGATAACTGTCATCTGTTCTATCAGATACACCTCAATCTCCTGTCCGTCCCAGCCAAACTTTCCGTCCATTTTACAGCAGCACTGATGAAAAAACTGTTCTGCCTGTGCACCCACCTTATTGCAAAGAGCCGGCAGCTCCTGGAGCTGTCTTATCCCCAGCACCATAAGCGCCCACAACAGACCACAGATTACAAGTAAAAGGGGCAGGACAATACCCACTGCCAGAAATTTCTTACGGATGGGGATCCTTCTCTGTAATTTCTCCAAAAGGGGATACAATAGTGTGATCAGCACAAAAGCTGACAGAAAGGGCGCCGCCAATGTAAACAGGTAGCGAAAAAACAAATAGACAATCAAGGTTACCGCACTTGCTTTTATGACTCTGTTATGCCACAGTTTCTCCAGTTGCTGATTGTTGTCAAGACTCATCATCCCCGTTCCATCTTCCTCCCGGCCGTCAAAATAATTAACTTTGCAACAGAAAAAGAAGCAGAAAGTGTATCTTCCGCTTCTTCAACTGACACTGTTTTTATTATCTTTCTTTTCCGGAATCTTATACGCAAAATCCTCTTCTATCGTCTGCCTGAAATCAGAAAATCCCTTCCCTTCCGGCAGAACACAAAATACTTTTTTCTCTCCTGTGGCCGGGTGCACAAATGCAAGTCTTCCTGCGCACAGTGCAATCTCCCGGATTCCCATTCGTTCAGATACATGGACAGCTGTTTCATCAGCATATTTACGATCCCCCAGAAGACTGTACCCTGCCGCGGCCATCTGCACCCGAATCTGATGATGGCGTCCTGTCTGTAGACGGATTCTCACAAGGGCAATGGAACAGGTCTTTCCCTCCTCCAATTCCATCTGTTGACATTGTAATGTCCAAAACCGCAGGCGGGCTTCTTTAGCTCCTTTGCTTTCCGCGGATACCACTTTGGAGAGATTGGTTCTGCCGTCCTTCAACAGATGATTGACAAGTTCTCCCCGGGCCGGGATATCCTGCCCGCAGACAAGGGCATAGTAATCTTTCTCCATCCGCTCTTCCGTAATCTGTCTGCTTAATCCTGCTGCTGCCGCCTGGTTTCTGGCAAAGACCAGGATGCCTTCTACCGGCTGATCCAGGCGGTGGATCACCCCCACATAGGGAGCCCGTCCGGGCGTTTTGCCACCCATTGCAGGTGGATGCTTCTTCTCCTCTGCCGCCAGATATGCAGATATCTCACTGACCATATCCTGCTGTCCCACCCGTGCCGTCTGTGTGGCGATACCGGCCGGTTTATGACAGACTATGATATCTTTATCCTCATATAATATGCGTGATCTCATATCTTAAACCGATAGCCGATTCCCCAGATTGTCTCAATATACTGAGGTTTGGCAGTATCAAACTCAATTTTTTCACGAATCTTCTTGATATGCACGGTAACTGTCGCAATATCCCCAATGGAATCCATATCCCAGATTTCCCGGAACAGCTCTTCTTTGGAATATACGTGATTGGGGTTCTCGGCCAGGAATGTCAGCAGGTCAAATTCTTTCGTTGTGAAAACCCTCTCTTCCCCGTCCACATAGACTCTTCTGGCGGTCTTGTCTATCTTGAGCCCTCTGATCTCAATGATATCATTGACTTTCTGATTGCTTCCCACCAGCCTGTCATAGCGGGCCATATGCGCTTTCACCCTGGCCACCAGCTCAGAAGGGCTGAAAGGCTTTGTCATATAGTCGTCCGCACCAAGACCAAGCCCTCTGATCTTGTCAATGTCATCCTTCTTGGCCGACACCATGATAATCGGTATATTCTTTTCCTCACGAATCCTTTTGCATACCTCAAACCCGTCAATTCCCGGCAGCATAAGATCCAGGATCACAAGATCATAGTTTCCTGTCAATGCAGTCTCTAACCCCTTGTCACCGTTATTCTCGATGGTCACTTCAAAATCACTCAGCTCCAGATAATCTTTCTCCAAATCTGCGATTGCCTCTTCATCTTCCACAATTAAAATCTTACTCATAATCTCCTGTCCTTTCTGTCACTCCGTTTATACAACGATTTCTCTCTTATTCTTTCTCCGATGTCTGATATTTACGTATCACAAAATGCATACAGGTACCTTCCCCCTCTTTGCTGGTAGCCCAGATGTAACCTCCGTGATCTTCTATGATCTTCTTTACGATGGACAGGCCGATGCCGCTGCCCCCTTTGGAAGAGTTGCGGGAAGCATCTGTCCGGTAAAACCGTTCAAAAATATTCGGCAGATCTTTGGCTGCAATGCCCTTACCGTTATCCTCAATCTCCACCCGGATGGAATCCACCTCATCCAGAATACGAATATCAATAATCCCCTTTTCCTTATCCGAATACTTGACGCTGTTGCCTATGATGTTATTGATGACCCTCTTAAGCTGTTCCGGATCGGCTATGATCTGCGTGGATGGCTCCACCAGATCCTCATAATTGAGCTGTATATTCTTGGATTCTAAATCAAGTCCTACCTCCTCCACACAGTCCCCGAAATAATCCGCCACATTAATACGGCGGAAGCTGTATGGAATCCGGTTGCTGTCAATGCCGGAATAGGTGGTAAGTTCATTGATCAGCCTGTCCATATCATTGGCCTTATTATAGATGGTCTTAATATACTTGTCCATCTTCTCCGGCGTATCGGCCACCCCGTCCATGATTCCTTCCACATACCCCTTGACCGCGGTAATCGGCGTCTTCAGATCATGGGAAATATTGCTGACCAGCTCCCGGTTCTTCTTTTCATGCTCAAACTTCTCATCCAGGGATTCTTTCAACCGTAGCCTCATATCCTCATAATTGCGGTAGAGTTCTCCGATTTCTCCCTTGCCCTCCGTTGTCAGCATATATTCCAGGTTGCCCTCGGCAATATTCTGCATCGCCGTATTGAGCTGATTGATAGGGGTAAAGATACCTTTCTGAATCCACTGTGTCAGGATGATACTGGTAAAGATCAGCACCAGTATAAAACCAAAAATCATATTGCGCAGCATCTTCTTGGAAATCAGGGAACTGATACTCGTCACAATAAAAAAGCTTCCCTCTGCCCCGTCCGAAAACCTGAAGTCAACCTCTTTGACCAGTTTCTTCATATCATTGTAATAATAACCTGTCTCCGTATGGGGCATCTCATTGCCGTATTCCGGCAGTGTATTAAATATCTTCCTGGCAGCGTTATTATTTCCGGTATAATAAATCTGGTTATCTTTCCTGACTATAATATAGGAAGACTTGTCCTTCAGGTCCACGGTCAGCTCATCCAGATAATCCTTATCCTCCAGCCTTTTCGGATCCTCCGCAATCTGCTGCTTCACATCTTCCAGTACTTCCTCCGTAATACGGCTGTAATTCTCTATCGTGTAAATATAAGAAGGATTTTTATTTAAAAACCCGAACTCTGTCTCCGCATCTTCTATATGACTGCCAAGCAGCAGAAACGTAATACTTGTAAGCAGAAGCGGTACCAGTATGATAGAAAGCGATGTGATGACAAGCCTTGTCCTGAATTTCACGAAAATCTTCCTTTCTCTGTGTATATCATATCTTTTTCTCTTCTTAATATTTTTAATATATCACACTTTTAGTACTAAGAAATAAAACATATCCGATAATCTTATTAAAAATTTATAAAATCATAAATTGGAGATTGACAGGCTTATTTAATCTGCTATAATGAAGTCATGAAATCAGTAATGATTCCTATTTTGAAGGAGGGTTTGCAATGGCGTTGAAATACAGCCGTCAGCGGCAGATCATTTCCGACTTTCTGATGACCCGTAAAGATCATCCTACCGCCGAAGTGGTCTATAAGAACGTCAGGCAGGAATATCCTAACATCAGTCTTGGCACTGTCTACCGTAATCTCACGCTCCTTGCCGATATGGGCGAGATACAGCGTCTGCGTGTGGGCGACGGTATTGACCACTTTGATGCGGATACCTCCGAGCACTACCATTTCGTCTGTTCTAAGTGCGGCGGCGTAACCGATCTTAAGATGGAGAGCATCGAAGAAATCCTGGAAACCGCCCGCAGGGATTTTGCCGGCGAAATACAAGGACATGTCACCTATTTCTATGGAATATGTGACCACTGTAAAATGAACCCATAATTTAAGGGTGCAAATAAAAAGAAAAGGAGACTAGATTTATGAAATTTGTATGTCAGGTATGTGGTTATGTTCACGAAGGAGATGCTGCACCGGCTGAGTGCCCGGTATGCCATGCACCGGCTGAGAAATTTACTGCTCAAGGCGGCGAGATGACATGGGCTGCTGAACATGTAGTAGGCGTGGCACAGGGTGTCAGCCAGGATATTATTGATGATCTGCGCGCTAACTTTAACGGTGAGTGTTCTGAGGTTGGTATGTATCTTGCTATGGCAAGAGTTGCTCACAGAGAGGGTTATCCTGAGATCGGCCTGTACTGGGAGAAAGCTGCCTGGGAAGAGGCAGAACATGCTGCTAAATTTGCAGAGCTTCTCGGTGAGGTAGTAACCGATTCCACCAAGAAGAATCTGGAGATGAGAGTGGAAGCTGAGAACGGCGCAACCGCTGGTAAGTTTGATCTGGCAAAACGCGCTAAGGCTGCTAACCTGGATGCAATCCATGACACCGTTCATGAGATGGCCCGCGACGAGGCAAGACACGGCAAGGCATTTGCAGGTCTGTTAAAGAGATACTTTGGTTAATAAATTCATAAGATAAAAAATGAAAGCATATTTATAGTATACAAAGGAGGACTTTAAGATGAAAAAATACTTCTGTAATCCCTGCGGCTACACATATGATCCTGAGAAAGGTGATCCGGAACACGGCATCAAACCCGGTACTGCATTTGAAGATCTTCCGGCAGACTGGTGCTGCCCTCTGTGCGGTGTGACCAAGGATATGTTCCAGCCCTGCATCGATAATTACAACTAAGATAAAGGGAGCGGATATTGGATGTCCGCTCCCTTTTATATTTTTCTATTCTGATTCGATACTTTCTTCTGGCTGTTCCAGCTGTTCTTGTTCCGGGTCCTCTTCTTCCAGCACAAATCTGCTCATGGACTCCTGTAATTCTTCGGCCTCCGTATTCAAAAGTCTGACCGTCTCCGCCAGTGTGTCAATCTCCTTCATCTTCTCCAGCACAATCCCGGATACGCTCTCTATAGACTGCGCAATCTGCATGGACAGCTGATTGATCTCTGCGATAGACTCGTTGACGACTTCCTTATTCTCCTGCATATTGGCCATTTTCTGCCGGATAGCCCCGAGAACCTCCGCCAAAATGGTGACACTGTCATTAATATTTCCAAATGCAGAAACGGTATCCTTCAACATTTCCGTCTGGCCGCTCAAAAATCTCTCTGTTATCCTGGCCGCATCCGTAGCCGCCTGATTGCTTTCCTGGATACCGCTTATAATCTCTCTCACCAGAGTACCGGCTTCCATGGACTGATCCGCCAGCTTGCGGATCTCCGTGGCCACCACTGCAAAACCCTTCCCGCTTTCGCCTGCCCTTGCCGCCTCAATCGATGCGTTCAACGACAGCAGGTTGGTCTGGGAAGCAATGTCTTCTATTGTCTTAATAATATCTACAATCCGCTCCGACTGCGCGTTGACCAGGGCGATACTGGAAATAAGACTCTCGGTAATACCTGCGGTCTCTTCCGATTTAATGCTTAACTCGCCAATACCGTCCTTACCACGATCCACAGAATCTATAACCTCTCCGATCTTCTGTGTCATCTCCTCGGAAGCCCGGTAGATATCATTGATTTTCTCCGAAAGTCCTGCCATCTCCCCAACACTCAGCTCAGTCTGTCTTGACTGCTCCGTAATGCCCTGGGAGACTGATCCCATGGAAGACACCATCTGTTGCATCGAAGATTCAATGCCGGCAGTAAAAGAAAATGCCTGTTCCGAAAGATCCTTCACCTGGATTCCAAACTTCCTGTTGTTACCCACCAGTCCACGAATACCAGATAGCATCTCATTGATACCGTCAGCCAGTCTGCCAAACTCATCCTGGCTGTCAGCCCGCACCACCTCCGTCAGATTTCCCTGGGAAACATGCTGAAGGGATGTGCTCATGGACTTTAATGTCCGTCCAATCTTTCCGGATATCCAGAGGCCGCATATCACCGCAAACAAAGTGGCAAAGATTACGATAATGACCGTTACATTCCGTATACCTCTAACTTCTGACAAAATGGTGCTCTTTGGCACAAGAACACAGATTTTCATCCCGGTCCTGCCAACAGGCGCGCTGACAAACAACTGTGTCTGGCCGCCTGCCTGCACATATTTTGATTCTACTTCCTTCGCGGCACTTTCCGTATAGAAAGCTTTGTCCGTAAAGACAGCCTCAGCCTGGCAGCGGATCATTTCAACCCCTTCCTTGCCATTCTGCTCCTGCAAAAGGATCTCCCGTCCGTCTTCCGTCACGATGCCGCGGATACTTCCCTGCCCCAGTTCCATCACGCTGAGCAGGTCTTCCATATAATTTTTGTCTACATCGACAATCAGAAAACCCTGATTTTTCTTTAATACGAAATGCATCATAAAAGAAAACACATAGCTCTCATCCGATGTTCCCAGCGCCTTGTCCACTTCCGCATGGCTTCCCCTCCACGCATTGGCAGTCTTTTTACCATCCAAGGATTTTCCTTCCCCACTCTCTATGTAGGTACGGTACATACCCTCCGGGAATCCCTTGACATTTGATACAAGACTCTTGCCGCTGTCTGCAAATAATGTATAACCGCCGATATAGGAGGCTGCACTCTTAATGGCAATCAGGCGGTTATTCAATTCGCTGGCACTCCGGGCACCCTCTGCCCCTCCTGCCTGTGCCACATCATTATAATAGGTATTAAAATCATCACTGAGATAAAATTCCACCGCCTTATCCGATATGGATTCACATATAAGCTGCACGGAAGTACTCATAGAGGAAGCCGCACTGATCACCGCATCCTCGTATTTCTGCATGACAGCCTTGGACGCCATACTGTAAGACAGACTGCCCAACAGGATAATCAGCACAATGGCGCCGGCGAAAATAACCATAAAAGAATTGGCAATTTTCTTTTCTCTTTTTGGTTTAGAATTCAAAAACCGGTTTCCCTTCTTCATCCCACTTAACCTCTAACATCATGGCATGCCGGTTCGGTACATAAAGGGGATCCCCTACCAGCTCTTTTTCCGTTCTGGCATGGAACACCATGACCAGCCTGCCGTCCTCGGTCTCCACAAAGCTGTTATGCCCGGGACCGTAAATCTGAAGACTTTCATCTGTTTTCAGAACCGGATACCGCTCCTTCTTCCAGCTTCTCGGATCCAACAGGTCTGCATCCTCATCTGCCGACAGCATACCCACACAATAGTTGACTCCTGTATCGCTCGCCGAATACGTGACAAACAGTCTGCCTCCATGATGAATCACAGCGGGACCTTCATTAACCCAGAAGCCGTGCCGCTCCCAGTCATAATCGGGAGTTGTCAGAAGCACCTGCGCCGTATCCAGTTTGACAGGCGACTGCATCCGTGCAATATAGAGATTGGAAATCTGTCTTCCCACACTCACCTTCTCTGCCCAGATACAGTAACGTATTCCTTTATTTTCAAAGATAGTCATGTCAAGCGAGAACGCATGAAATGAAAATTCATCATCATCCGCCGCCTGCATCATTCCTCTTTCAATCCAGGGATCCTTGATCGGATCCTGGCCTTCACATTCCAGTACATAAGGTCTGATCTGCCAGATATCTTCTTTCTCTCCTCCGGCAAAATAAAGATACCATTTACCGTCAAGATAATGCAGTTCCGGCGCCCAGATATGCTCACTCATAAGACCGCTCTCATGCTTTTTCCACACAACGGTTTCCTCCGCATCCGCAAGTCCTTTCAGCCTCTCACTTCTGCGCAGGGCAATACCGTCATATTTGGGCAGGCTGCCCGTAAAATAATAGAAGCCATCCTTATGATACACATAGGGATCTGCTCTCTGCATAATCCACGGCTGTCTGTAATTATAATTGTTGTCCATAATTGTGCTCCCTTTCCTTCATGATAGTGAGTACAGACCAGAAAATATTTCCTAGGGTCTGTCGAAATCATCATATTTCTCATCAATATGATTCATAAAGACGCGATAAAAAAAGAAAGACTGTACATAAAACATAACCGCAAATCCCACAAACAGCATAATACTGTTGGCTATAAGCGATACCAGGTTGGCATACACGACCGCGCCGGTAATCACCAGTATAACAGCCGTATACGGAAGATAGCCTATTGCAAACGCCACGGCGTTTCTCAAAAGCTGCCCTGTTTTACCTTCCAGCTTGGCAAATACGGGGAATATCCATAAAATCCAGATAAAGAATAAAAAGGCGACCACTCCACTGATTATAAACATCGTCTTTCCAAAATTGTTATCCTGTCGATACCAGAACAGCATGTCTGCTGTCATGATCAGACCAAAAAATAATATCGCAAGCCAGACGGGCGTAATCTGGCGGAAATTCTTCTTAAAACTCTCAAAAAACCGCTTTATTACATACCCGTCTCCACAGCGGATCGAAGTAATACTGACATAATACGCTGCGGTAGTAGCTGCCCCTGCTGTAATAACAGGGAGGCAGCAAAGTATCCAAAGAACATTTAACAGAATCAGATCTGTCATCTTATTCAGAAACGCTATCACCGGTGAATTTGACATGACATCATCCCCGTCTACTTAATACCGCTGATTGCCACTGACTCAATGATAACCCTCTGGAAACAGAAGAACAGGGCAATGGTGGGCAGCATGGCAATTACGGAAGCTGCCATAATCAGGGCATAGTCGCTCTGAATGGAATAATATGTATTGAAAGAACGGATAACTACCTGCAAGGTCCAGTTCTTTTCGCTTCTAAGGAAAATTGTGGGTGCCAGATAATCATTCCAGATTGTCATGAACCACAAGGTAATCTGCGTTCCCACAGCACCCTTCATGAGCGGGAAGAAAATCTGTATAAAAGTACGGAAATAACCACATCCATCCAACTTGGCCGCGTCCATCAGGTCATTGGGAATACTGGTCAGATTCTGCCGCAGGAAAAAGACCATACTGATATTACCAAAACATGCCGGTATAATCAAGGGCAGAAGCGTATCCGTCCAGCCGAATTTCGTGAACATCACATACTGGGGAATCATAATAACCGCAAAGGGAATCATGATGGTGGCCAACAGCCCCATAAAGATAGCACCCTTTCCTCTGAAATTCATCTTGGCAAATGCAAAAGCCGCCAGGGAAGAGGTGAATCCACCGATCAGCAGCACCGGCACCTCCACTTTCACTGTATTTAAAATACCGGAGATAAAGTTACCCTTGGACATCACCTCCGAATATTTACCCCATACCCAGGGATCGGGTATCACCCGCAGCTGGCCAGACAGATACTGATTCTTCGTCATAAAAGAAGTCATAATCATGTAGAAAAACGGGAATATCATGACTACTGCACCAAGGGCCAGCAGAATAAATACGATAATATTCATTGTTTTGTCTTTACTGGATGTGATTCCAGAGGACATTGTATCTTTATTCTTCATATTGCGCCTCCCTTAATCCATAGTCTTAACCCATTTGTTCTGGCCAATAAAGTTAATCAACGTAATAATAAAGATAATGATTGCCAGGATAACCGCGATCGTGCTCGCATATCCAAGCTGGTAACTCTCAAATGCTTTCTGATACAGATAGAATACAATCGTAGCCGCGCTGTATCCGATACCGCCGTTTCCGTTCGGAGTCATAACCTGTACCTCTACGAATACCTGGAAACCGCCGATCAGAGTGGTCACTAATATGTAAAAAGTCACCGGGGAGAGAAGTGGCAGCGTAATACTCTTAAACTTCTGCCAGCCGCTTGCTCCATCCACCATGGCCGCCTCATAATAGGATCTCGGTATGTTCTGCAATCCGGCCAGATACAGGATAATGGAGGTACCCAGTCCCTTCCAGACCATGAATATGATCATGGACACCTTGATCAGGGCCTCGTCGCCCAGCCAGTTCGGGCCGTGCAGTCCTGTCAATGTCTTAATGATCGTATTTAACAGACCGTAATCATAGTTATAAACCCACGCCCACAGGATAGAAACCGATACCAGAGAGGAGATAACCGGTACGTAATACATGGTACGCAGCACCCGCACACCGGGAATCTTACGATTCATACCCATGGCGCACAGCAGTCCGAGTATCATGCCGATCGGAATACCAAGCAGATAGATAATCGTGGTAAGAAGTGTCTGCCAGAACTTTTTATCTGCAAACAGCTTCACATAGTTGTCAAAACCGCAGAAGCGGTCCATCATGCCCTGGAATCCTTTGGCCCCGTTCCATGTGGTCAGACTTGTCAAAAAGGCAAAAATAATAGGATACAGCATAAAAATGAGAAATCCTATTGCAGGTGCAGCCACAAACAGAAGTCCCCATTTTTCTTCCCGTTTTGCCATTACAGACAATTTATTTTTTTGTTTTTTACTATTAACAGAATCCATAATGTCACCTTTCTACCATCTCATTTTATGAAACAGGTGCGGACAACCTGTCTGTTGCCGCACCTGTGATCTCCTGTTTACTGACCGCCTGCCGCTGCCTTCATTTCGTTTGCACTGTCAAGTGCTGCCTGCATAGCCGGCTGTACCTGTGCACAGTACTCAGCTGCTGTCATTTCGCCGTTCAATACATATTCATAACCGCCGCTTAAGAACTCCTGCCACCAGTCGCCGTTGTATGTATAGGTAAGTTCAACAAAGAGACCTTCGTATTTATCCGTTCCTTCAATGTAGTTGAAGATAACATCTACATTCTCACCGTAAGGAATGGTTCCGTCTGCGATTCTGTCTTTGAAATCACCCTTTGCATAACTCATGGTATTCGGAATCTGTAAGGATGCACCAGTTGTCTCACCGCAGAGTACCTTCTGGCCCTCAAGATCAGTGGAGAACAATGTGATCAGTGCCGCTGCTGCTTCCGGATACTCTGTATCAGCAGAGATCGCAAAACCTACAGAACCGTTACGTGTCATGGAAACGCCTGTGGAACCTGTCGGCCATGCACACAGACCCCATTCATAAGGGAAGGTATTCTCATCCATGAACGCGCCTACATCCCATGTACCGCATGCGTAGAATCCGATCTGTCCGTCCAGCCATCTCTGGTATCCGCCAAGAGCCGTATCCTGCTCAACGGTAGGAGTTACGCCATATTTACATGTCAAGTCTGCAAAATACTGGAACGCATCAATAAATTCTTTCTGTCCGTCAATTACAACCTGTGTATAATCATCGTTGAGGAAATGTCCGCCGTTTGTGTAAATGAAAGCATCAAGTGCCCACTGAAGTGCATTTGCACATCCCCACTGGTCGATCTCACCGTCGCCGTCTTTATCCATGGTCAGCTTGCCGCAAACCTCAAGGAACTCTTCCCATGTATAAGGATTCTCGGGATCCGGATATTCTACGCCAGCTTCGTCAAACAATGTCTTGTTATATGCGAAAGCAAAAGTAGATAAATCTTTCGGCAGGCAGTACAGGGAACCTTTGCCTGCTTCCTTGCCGTCATAACGGTAAGCGTCCGTGATAGCCGGCCACAAGTCAGCGATTGTCTCTTCTGCAACATACTGGTCAAGAGGAAGAACATAGCCGTCGTCTACATTAGCCGCTACGGTATCAGGGCCTACATAGAAAATGTCAGGCATGTCGGCTGCCGCCTTATATGCTAAAATCTTCTGTCCATACTCATCTGCTGTGGTAACCTCGAAAGTCACGTTTGCACCTGTGGACTCCATAAATTTATCAATCAGGGACTGGTATACTGCTTTCTCATGATCCTGTGCGTAAATAAATACTGTCAGGTCAGCGCCGCTGAAGTCACCTTCTACAGCAACATTATCTGTTGCAGATTCATCTACTGTAATCTGTGCTCCAACACTTTCCGTAGAACCTTCTCCCTCGGCATTTTCCGTGGACTCAGCCGCCGGTGTAGTGTCACTGGGTGCGCTCTCGCCGCCGCCATTACCACATCCTGACAGACAGGACATTGTAAGTACAGATGCAAGTAATACACTAACAATTCTCTTTTTCATAGTAGCCTCCTTTTCATTTTCATTTACTTTTCATTCATTTGATGATTCATACAGATTGAACAGAAAAACTCGTATACATTTTATTTCGCCGGCAGTTTGCACAAATGCCTTAATATGTATTGTGCAATTTGTATATTTGTCTCCGTTTCTAATTATTCTGATATACACATATTACAATGTATGTACTCAGTTGTCAATATAATATTTTATATTTTCTTAAAATGTTTTTAATAATTGTAAAATTAAAAAGGAAATAACAAAATTCAAAACTAATATTTCTCTAAATATACATCACCGCCCAGACTGTCTGGTTATTTCCACCCACAGCCATGAAACATCTCACCATATTCCCCGCTTCATCTGTCATGTCAATAACGACCCCGGAATAAGTAATGTCGTCCAGTACCATATTCATATAGGAAGTACCTTCTTCCAGCTCATAACTGCCATTGAAGTTTCCTCCGGAGACGGAACCCCCCTTGAGTGTCACAGCTTCTGCCGCATGAATTTCCGCCCCGATATCTGTTCCGTGATTGAGCAGATACCATTTGCCTTCTATATCCTTTTTGCCATAGCCTCCCTCTTTGCTGCTCTCCGTACCGGCAGCAAAGGGTGCCGCCACAAGCCAGCCCTCTTTATTCCTGAACATCTGGTGCACTCTGGGCTCATGGTATTCGCTTCCGCTGTCAAAGCGCTGATGATAAACCAGATACATTTTTCCGTCATCATCAACCAAAGCGGAGCAATGTCCCGGTGCCATGTAAGCAGTCTTCAGACTTGGCAGCATATAGTTGCCCATCATTTTGACACCCAGTTCCGAATGATCGGAGACATAATCAAAAGTCTGGCCCGACGCATCCAGATAAGGGCCGTCCACCTGTTCAGACCGGTAGCATCGGATCTGATATCCCCCTTCTCTTGTCAGCCCGCCATAGGAAACCAGCAGATAATAGTAAGCGCTCTCCTCGTCATAGAAAATATAAGGACCTTCGCAGGAATTATGCAGACCGCCGATCAGGTATTTTCCGAAATACTTGTCCACGTGCGCCGCCTCATCCGCTTCCGGGTGAATCGGATATCCTGTCGCTTCATCCAGTTCCAGAAGCCAGATACCGCCCGACCAGGAACCATAGACCATCCACATCTTGCCGTCTTTGTCATAGAATACGGTAGGATCGATACAGTTGGGATAATTCAGATGATTATATTCCGCCGATTGTATGTAATCCGATGCCTTGGCATCTTCTCCCATAATTTCATGGAAGTTTGTCTTATCCACTGTCATGGATGTAAACCCGGAATATAACAAGGTATCTGCATAACTGTAAGGGCCGGTAATCTCATCCGCCGTGGCAAAACAGATATTGGAGGTGCGCCAGTCATGACTGGTGGAGAAATACATCACCCATTTACCCATGGCCTTATTATAGATCACATCCGGCGCCCATACCGCATAGCCGCCTTCCACATATTCTCCCACATAGGCAAAGGCTTCCATACTTTCATCAAACAGATTGTCAAACAGTGGATTGGCCGCATTGACGCCGCTGGCAAAAGATTTCCAGTTTATCAGGTCTGTACTCTGCGCCGCTTCCATATGGGAGCCAAAAATATAATAGCTATATTCCGACTTCACAACAGACGGATCATGCACAGAAACTCCCAGTGCCAGATTTCCCTGCTTTATCTGTGAAGCATCCTTCCCCTGCACAGTTCCGCAGCCGGTAAGAAGAACCGCAGACAGCCACATCATAACCCCGCATCCAATAATACTTTTTCTTTTCATCCCAACCTCCGAAATTACCTAAATTATTTTTGATTGATATGAATATTGTATCCATATTGCCTAATTTTTTCAAGTATTTATCATAAAAATTATAGTTTTTTGCTATTATAATTGCCAATATATGTTTTTTACTTTATAATTAGATAAATTAAAATGGTAAAATCAGAACAAAATATCTTATTGATAACCAAGGAGGAGAGCTTATGACAACAATTCGTTATCCGCAAAAGCCCCCGGCACAGCCGCCAAAGCCACAACAGCTAACCGGTAAGGACCGTGATCTTCCCGGCCTGTGGATGACCCACGACCCGGCCATCTACTATGATGCCGAACGTGACTATTACTATATCTACAGTACAGGAGCCGTCTGCAAACGCTCCAAAGACCTGCTGCACTGGGAGAGCCTGGGCAAAGTGGTAAGTGCCCCGCCGGCAGAATCCATGGAGTGGACGAAAAGCGATGATATCTGGGCGCCCGATATCGTGAAGGTCAATCAGGAATACCGTCTGTACTGTTCCAATTCCTCCTGGGGTGTGAGGCAGTCCTGTATCTTCCTTGCCGTCTCAGACTCCCCCGAGGGACCCTTTATCCCCAGAGACTGTGTCCTCAAAACAAGCGACGCCCTCCCTGTCAATGGCATAGATGCCAATATCATAGAAGACGCCGCCACCGGTGAACAGTATATGCTGTATGGTTCTTTCTGGGGCGGATGTCATATCCTGCGCCTGCATAAAGAGACAGGTCTTGCCGCCGAGGATGGTATCGGCACCTGTCTGGCAAGACGGCCGGCCTGGACTGACTGTTCCATAGAGGGGCCCTATATGATCTATCATCCTGACACTCAGTATTATTATCTTTTTGTATCCTATGGGTCTTTAAAAAGTGATTATAATATCCGGATCGGCAGAAGCCGAAAGATTACCGGGCCTTTTTATGATTATCACGGACGGGATCTGGCAGATACTAATGATGACGATAACACCACCGGTCTGATGATCTCCTGCGGCTACCGTTGGCTTGACGGTACTCCCTATATGGCTCCCGGCCACAATTCCGTTCTTCTGGATACTGACGGCAGAATGTTCCTTGTATCCCACATCCGGGAAATGAATTTCCGGAACGAACCGGAACCTTCCACCATGCAGATCAGACAGCTTTATCTGACTCCTGATGACTGGCTGATCGCCGCCGCCCAACCCTATGCCGGAGAGTCGTTACAGCCCGTAGAGGAAACAGATCTGCTTGGAGACTATGAGAGAATCAGCCTCACGCCTACCATTCCCCAGGGCATTATGTGCGCACACCCTTTCCGTCTTATGCCGGACGGGCGCATGGAATGTTGCTCAATCGTAGGTACCTGGAAACAGACGGACAGCCACACGTTCACCCTCAGCTACGGCAATATCACGGAAACCCTCATCGTATCTCCTGCCTGGGATCATGAGCTTGGCTGCCCGACGCTTATGCTTTCAGGACTTTCCAGCAAAGGTATCTGTACCTGGTACAAAAAAGTAACTTGCTAATGTCCATGATGTCTGCCATGGGAGCTGCTGTTGTGATGATCCTCTTCCCCATCTGTATCATCCGTCTTTCCTTCATGGGAACAGGTTTCAATCCGGTCACGCAGCTCTCCCATGGTCATCCCATGGCAGTCTTCTATCGTCACACTGTCGTCATACTCTAAAAGTTCCAGATATGTTCTGTATTTACCAAATGACATCTCATGCCGGTGTGCTTCATGCATACAGGAAGAGTCGCTGGTATAGACCAGGGCGCCGTATCTTTTTGACAGTTTATTTCCGGTCAGTTCTTCCACGATCTCTTCCGGCCGGTCGGAAACCACCGTAAAGACCAGCCTGGAATCCTCTTTCAAATATCTGCTGTAGTTTTCATCCATAAGCAGTCTGTCTATCGCCTTCATATAGGAAACATTCTTGAGAGACACATTCTCTATCACATCCCGCCCGTCATCATTATACGCCTCTGTGGACACCACTCTCCCAAAACGGTTGATGTGCAGTTCTATGGAAGGGTTCACATCAACACTGATATAAGAGACCGGTTTTCGATACCAGGAATATCCCCCAGCTCCCATAAAGAGAATCAGGCAGATCATCACCATGGCATATCCGGGTGCAAACCGCGGCCTCACCCGGCATCTCCTGTGCTGCTGTTCATGCAGGTATTGTAACGTGTTTTGTTTCAGCTCTTCTGACGCCTGTATATTTTCCAGACTTTTCTGAATCAAATTCATGCCCATTCACCTCCTAAACGCTCCCGCAGCAGCTCTTTTGCCCTGGCCAGCCATGTATATATCGTGTTCTCTTTTCGTCCCAGTATTCCTGCAATTTCTACTGCGGAATACCCTTCATAATAATGTAGATAAATAACATTTCGATACTTTTCCGGAAGACTCAGCACAGTCTCAAGAACCTCCCCCGACGCATCATCCAGCGCTCCTGTCTCCTCACCGATAACTTCCAGAGGAACCCACTTTCTGCGCGCAAAATATCTAAGCCAGTCTGTACACGCATTAATCGTCACCCTGGCAAACCACGCCTTTTCATGTTCCCTGCTCTCAAAAGTACCCTCATAAAGCATGTATTTCAAATATACGTTTTGAAATACATCCTCCGTATCGTTCCTGTTCTTCAACTGTACGAAACATATTCTCCGTACCATATCCGCATACAGTTCCATGGCACAGTTGATCTCTTCCGCGCTTTTCAACGTTATCCTCCTTCTGCTCCCCACACAAAAAGCCCCGCCGGATTCCATGCGGGGCTGAGTACTTCTCTTCTAGTGATGGCGGCCTGAATGATGACCGCCGCCGTGGTGGCCGGAGCCGCTGTCATGATGGTATTCTTCCTCATGATAATAGCTGTCATAATCATGATACTCCTCTTCGTGATGATAGTTGCTGTCATCATAGTATTCCTCATGATGATAACCGCTGTTATCATCATAGCTCTCTTCATGATGATAGCTGCTGCCATCATATGCATACACATTCCAGCCATGGGATCCGTCACACACACCGCCGTTTACACAGACTCCGTTCACATCACAGCTACCGTCAGGATTACACCATGTATTCTGCGTTACCTCATTTGCATTGCCAGAATTATTTGCCGCCGATGTTGTATTGCCGCTGATATCATAGCTCCCGCCATGGGATCCGTCACACACGCCGCCGTTTATGCAGACTCCGTTCACATCACAG